>ERZ857757.1667-NODE-1667-length-16639-cov-3.992041_pt1 | contig 16639 bp, 20 predicted proteins | sample MGYA00519764_ERZ857757 | MGnify/ENA primary metagenome ERZ857757 (study PRJEB31778, sample SAMEA3449359) | human gut metagenome | biome: human gut; feature: human-associated habitat; material: faeces | place: United Kingdom | collected 2010/2012 ... | reverse complement strand
AGAGAAGCTGGCCGCCCTGGATCCCATGAGCGCCAAGGACGACCGCGAAAAGCGCCCCTTCCTGGAGGCCGTGGTCATCGTTTGCGACGCCATAGTGCTCTGGGCCAAACGTCATGCCGTACTGGCCCGCGAACTGGCCGAAAAGGAGCGGGATCCCACGCGCAAGGCCGAGCTGCTGCGCCGGCCGGGCATCACGCTGGCGGAGCTCTGCGCGCTGGAGGGGCGCGAGCTGCCCGACGCGTTCGTCGCCCGCCGCGCCGAGATCGAGATCAAGTACGAGGGTTATATCCAAAAGCAGCTTGCCGAGGTCGCACGGCAGAGCGCCGCGGAGCGGCGGCGCATCCCGCCGGACATCGATTATACGCAGATCCGCGGCCTGCGCACCGAGGCGGTGCAGAAGCTGACCGCGCTGCGGCCGGAGACGGTCGGGCGCGCCTCGCGCGTGTCGGGCGTATCCCCTGCGGACATCGCCGTGCTGCTGCTGTATCTGAAGGGCTGAAGGGCGGCCGGCGGCGTTTCCGGCTGTGAAAAATCCATTTGCTTTTGAAAGGAATTTTCCTATGAACGACATCGGACGGCAGACCGCCGCGGTTTTGGCGGCGCATTATCCGGCGGACGACGCGCTGCTGCGGCGCGCGGCGGCGCGGAGCCTCCTTCGATTCCTCGGCGCGCTTTATTGAGAGATTTATCTTATCTCCGTTTATGCCGATGACCTTGACCTTGACAGTCTGACCGACGCTGACATACTGCGCAACGTCGCTTACAAAAGTGTTTGCGATCTCTGAAATATGCACGAGACCGCTCTTGTCTCCGGGCAGATTTACAAAAGCGCCGAATTTTGTTACGCCGCTTACCTTGCCTTCGAGCACCGCTCCCACTTCAGGCTGCATATTTTATCCCCTTATATCTCTAAATATCTTTTCATCCGAGCCGATCAGTCTCAGCCGGTATTTTGCCAGACTTTCTATCCCCTCGTCGGTATCGAGGGCCTGCATTTTCTCCTCAAGCTCCGCGCCTTCCGCCTGAGCCTGCTGAATTTCCGCCTGAAGCGCGCTTGTCTGCTCCATTGCGTCGGCAAGATCGCGCTTGAGACTTACCAGGTTCAGAATAGCATATACGGCAAGCATCGTCAATGCCAGACCGACGATCGTCGTCGATTTTTTCATCCTGCGCTCCGGTTCTCCTTTTCCTGCTTTGTTTTTTTATTGTATACCAGTTTAAGGCTTTTGAAAAGCATTTTTTGGCGCAGTTTGCAAATTTATTTATTAACTTGCATATCGGAGACGCGGCTTTGGCGGCAAAGGCGGTGATTTTCTCAAAAAGCGGCAGCAGAGCGCCGCTCAGAAGCGACATATACACCGCGCATCCGGCAGCGGCGGCGCAGAACATGAACACATGCACCCCTCCCTGCCCGATATCCATGCCGAGCGTAAACAGCGCAAGCAGCAGCACCGCACAATACAGCGCATCGAGCGCGGCATTGATTTTAAACACCCTTCGCATGGCGCGCAGAACGTCATACAAAACGCCGAGCGCAAAGCCCGTCAGCACCGACACTGCCAGCTGCGCGAGCTGGAGCGAAACGTCAACGTGCATTCAGCCGAAAAGCTTCTGCCAGAAGCCGCCCGAGGGCGCTTTGTCCTCGTAGCTCAACTCGCTTATGCTGCCCTCGACGCTAAGCTGTCCGACGTCAAGGCTTATCCTGCCTATATGCAGCCCGGTGCCGCGCACGATGAGGTCGCCCTGGCTTGTGTTCATGATGATCGCGTTTTCGTCAAAGCTCTCTACATCCTCGACGCCGGTGACGTTGAGCTTCGTTCGGTTTTCCATGCTTATGCTGTGCGTCTTTGCCGACGGCTGCTGTTTTTCCTCGTATGACATATGCCTGCCTCCTTTTTTTGTACAAGCATATGAGCCGAAAATATGAAAAATGCACCTCTTTCAAAGAAGTGCATTTTCGTCTGTCACTTTGATCCCGTGCTTTTTCAAAAGCTCGGCCGTGACTCCGTCGCCGGGAACGAGTGTGCCGGTAAACAAGCCGTCGTATATCGTTCCGCTGCCGCAGGATGGGCTGTTCGCCTTGAGTATGGCAGTTTTTATGCCGAAGTGCCGCGCAAGACCGAGCGCTGCCCGAGCGCCTTTTTTAAACTGCTCGGACACATCCGCTCCGGTTTTTGAAACGACCCTGTCTCCAAGGCGCTCGGACGGTGTGCGCGGCGTTGGAAGTCCGCCGCAGCATTCGGGGCACACGGGTATAAGCTCGAACCTTTCGCGCAGCGCCTCTATATCGGTATCCGCCATGCGGTTATTGCCGCCGTCATACTTGCAGTCAAAGCCAAGCAGGCATGCGGATATAAGAATTTTCTCTTTCATCGTCTTCTAAGCCCCAGCACCGCTCCGCAGACGCCGCCGATTATATGCGTAAGCTGCGAAACATTGTCTTTAAGCATCACGCCGTCCACTATCTCGCTGCCGAGGTAGAGGATGAGCACGAGGATAAGCGTTATCGGGATGCATCCGTCGCGCATACCGGCAAGCGAGGCCATGACTATCATCATAAAAACTATGCCCGACGCGCCCATTAGCATCGATCCGGGAAACAGGAACCAATACACAAGCCCCGACACCAGCGCCGTAATTACGATAGCGCTCAAAAGATTGCGGCTGCCGTACTTTTCCTCAAGCCCCGGGCCGACGACAAGGATCATCATCATATTGCCTATGTAATGGTCGTAGTCAACATGGCCGAGAACATGCAGGAAAAAGCGCGGATATGTGAGTATATCCGACAGCGACGAGTGCCAGACGCTGAAAAGATATGTATCGGTCCAGCCGTTTGTGAGCTTTCCGAGCAGCAGCGCCGCGAGAGACACGAGCGCAAAGGTCAGAGTGACGGGAGCGTTATATTGAAGTCTGAACAGTCTCTTCATTTAAGCTTCTCCAGCGCCTTTTCGTAAAAGCCCTTAGTGCGCTCATCAAAGCACACCATGCGCACGCGCTCGATCTCCGGGTGCTCAAAGAGGTATTCGGAGATCGTTTTTATCGCTATCTCGGATGCCTTTTCAAGCGGGAAATGATAGACGCCCGTGGATATGGACGGAAAATCGACCGTTTTGCAGCCGTTATCCGATGCCAGCACAAGACAATTGCGATAGCACGAGCGCAGCTTGTCCGCCTCGCCGTTATTTCCGCCGTGCCACACCGGGCCGGGCGTATGGATAACGAACCTTGCCGGCAGCTTATAGCCCTTTGTGATTTTCGCCTCGCCCGTTTTGCAGCCGCCGAGGGTCCTGCACTCGGAAAGAAGCTCCGGGCCTGCCGCTCTGTGTATCGCGCCGTCCACTCCGCCGCCGCCGAGCAGCGAGCAGTTTGCCGCGTTGACGATGGCATCGACCGTCTGCTTTGTGATATCGCCTTGGATTATCTTTATTTTACCCATAGCACACCTCAGAAGTTCTTAATATCGGCAATGAGCGCATCAACGTCGCTCTCCTTGCTTGCCCAGCTCGTGCAGAAGCGAACTACCGCGCCGCCGTCGGGCAGCACTGACTGCACGGAAAAGCTGTATTTTTCGCGCAGAGCGTCAAGCTGCGGCTTGCTCAGTATCGGAAACAGCTGATTTGTCGGCGATGGGTAGGCAAACTCAATGCCCTTTGCCTCGAATGCGGCGCGCAGCTTCGCAGTCTGCGCGACCTCGCGCCTGCCGATTTTATAATACAGTCCGTCCGTAAACAGCGTGTCAAATTGCAGACCCAATAGCCTGCCCTTGGCGAACATGCCGCCGTGCTGCTTTATGATATAGCGAAAGTCCTTTTTTATCGCATCGTTTTTTATGACGACTGCCTCGCCGAAGAGCGCGCCGTGCTTTGTTCCGCCGATGTAGAACACGTCGCACAGCCGCGCAAGATCACTCAGCGTGGGCGTTCCCTCGCAGGCAAGCGCGCAGGATAGGCGCGCACCGTCTGCAAACAGGATAAGCCCCAGCTCGCGGCACACGGAGCTAAGCTCCTCAAGCTCCGGCAGCGAATACACCGTGCCGGTCTCGGTCGGCTGAGAGATATACACCATCGCCGGCTGGACGATATGCTCAAACGATTCATCTGCTCTGTGGCGCAGGACATAATTCTTCACGTCGGCAGCGTTTATCTTACCGTCTGTTGTCGGCAGGGTTATGACCTTGTGACCGGTCGCTTCTATTGCACCGGTCTCGTGTGCCTCGATATGCGCGGTTTCGGCCGCCATGACGCCCTGATGAGGACGCAGCGCAGCTGCAATGACCGTAAGATTTGCCTGAGTTCCGCCGACGAGGAAATGTATATCCGCGTCAAAGGCATTGCACTCGAGCTTTATCTTTTCGCGCGCCGCGCGGCAATACGGGTCAGTGCCGTAGCCTGCGGTCTGCTCATAGTTTGTTTCAATAAGGCGGCTCATTATCTCCGGCACCGCGCCTTCAAGATAGTCGCTTTCAAACCTTATCATTCGCCGACCTCCACAATAACGCCGTTATCATCGGCAGAAACGGAGATATGCCCCGCATTCTCGCCGCGGCAGTCGATTATCTTCTGCGCTATCGCATCCTCGACGTCCTTCTGGATCGTGCGGCGCAGATTACGCGCACCGTAGGTGACGGAATAGCTCTTGCGAACAAGATAATCGATAAGCGCAGTGTTCCATGTCATGCTTATGCCGCGCTCTGCAATGGCATCGCGCGTTTCCTCGAGCATTAGCTTGGCTATGCTGCGGAAGTTTTCCTCCGTAAGACTGTTGAAATACACGATCTCGTCAACACGGTTTATAAACTCCGGACGCAGGAACTCGCCAAGTGCCTTGAGCGCACGCTCACGCCCCATGTCATTCACCGTGCCGCCAAAGCCCATCGCGCCGCCCTTTCTGTTGGAGCCTGCGTTCGTGGTCATAACGATGACGGTGTTTTCAAAGTTTACGGTTCTGCCCTGAGCATCGGTTATTCTGCCGTCATCAAGGATCTGGAGAAGAATATTCAGAACGTCGGGATGAGCCTTTTCTATCTCGTCAAACAGAACGACCGAATATGGCTTGCGGCGGATTTTCTCGGTGAGCTGGCCTGCTTCGTCATAGCCGACATAGCCCGGAGGCGAGCCGATAATGCGCGATACGCTGAACTTTTCCATAAACTCGGACATATCGAGTCTTATAAGCGACTCGGGCGAGTCGAAAAGATCGGCTGCAAGGCGCTTTACAAGCTCGGTTTTGCCGACGCCGGTTCCGCCGACAAAGATAAAGCTTGTCGGCTTGCGCTTTGCCTTAAGTCCTACGCGCGAGCGCTTTATTGCCGCGCACACGGCGTTTACCGCCTCGTCCTGACCGACGATATGCGCTTTAAGGCGCTTATCAAGCTCCGCAAGGCGCTCGAACTCATCCTTGCGGATAGATGACGCCGGGATCTTGGTCCACAGCTCGATTATACGCGCAAGATTATCTATCGTAAGCTCCGGAACTCCCTCAAGCTCAAGCGACGCAAGCTCCTGCTCGCGCTGCATTTCCTTGCTGCGAAGCTCTGCTATGCGCTCGTAGCGTTTATCAAGTGCTTCATCCGTAAGCTCCTCGCCTTTGGGGGCATCTGCGCTCATGAGCGTTTCACGCTCGAACTTAAGATCGTCAAGATCCTTCCGAAGCTCGGCACGGCGAATGATATTCTTATCCTTGAGGTTTACATCCGAGCACGCCTCGTCTATAAGGTCAATTGCCTTATCCGGCAGGAAGCGGTCGGTTATATAGCGCTCGGACATTTTCACCGCCTCGGCACACATTTCGTCGGATATCTTAACGCCGTGATAGTCCTCATAATAGCGGCGGATGCCCTTGAGGATCTCGATGCTGTCGGCAACGGACGGCTCGTTTATGGTGACCGGCTGGAACCTGCGCTCGAGCGCGGAGTCCTTTTCGATATGCTTGCGGTACTCGGTAAAGGTAGTTGCACCGATGACCTGTATCTCGCCTCTTGAGAGCGCCGGCTTGAGGATGTTCGCGGCGTTCATGCTGCCCTCGGCGTCGCCTGCGCCGACGATGTTATGCACCTCGTCGATAACGAGGATTATATTGCCCTGCTTGCGTATCTCCTCGATAAGTCCCTTCATGCGGCTTTCAAACTGGCCTCTGAACTGCGTTCCGGCGACCAGTGCCGTCAGGTCAAGAAGATAGACCTCCTTACCGCGAAGCTTATAGGGCACCTGATCGAGCGCTATACGCTGGGCAAGCCCCTCGGCTACGGCCGTTTTGCCGACGCCCGGCTCGCCGATAAGGCAGGGATTGTTCTTCTGGCGGCGGTTGAGGATCTGGATAACGCGCTCAAGCTCCTCCTCGCGGCCTACCATATTGTCGAGCTTTCCGGCTCTGGCCCTGTCGGTAAGATTTATGCAGTAATTGTCCAAGAACTTGCGCTTCAGAGGCTTACCGCCTTCCTTGGGCGGCTGCTGCGCGGCTGCATTGTTGCTCTCGGCAGGCGTGTTATTGCCGTTTCCGAACAGTCTGTTGAGAAACGGGAATGTTGCGGTCTTACCGTCATCATCGGAATCGTCATTTGCATCATTGTCGGGGTCGATGCTCATATCCATAAGGCTTTCGACTCCGTTGAGAGCGTTCATCATCTCGCCGCTGAGGTTATCGAGATCCTCATCGGATATGCCCATTTTTTCGATCATATCGTCAACGGGCTTTATGTGAAGCTCCCTTGCGCATTTAAGGCACAGTCCCTCATTTTTCTGAACTCCGCCCTCAAGCTTCGTAATAAACACCACCGCGACGTTTTTGCCGCAGCGTGAGCACATTTTTGCCTGCATTTTTTATCCCCCAATCATTAAAATAGTTTGTCGGCCGCATTGCTCAGCAGGAGGAAAAATCTACTGAACAGGCCATCGTCCAATGTTGTTTTACCTATCATATTTCCGCAGAAGCTCAGCAGCCAGCACAGGCATATGCAATATATGCAGCCGCGCGCAAAGCCGAATGCGGCGCCTCCGTAGAGGTCGGCGTCCACGTTGTCCGTTATCCGGAAGCGCAGACCGAATATCTGTTTTATAAGCGATATGAAAAGCATTATCAGCAAAAAGAATATCACCGAGCATATCGCGTAGGCGACAGCCTCGCTCCCGGCGTGAGCCGCGGCGGTAGTCGCGTCTATCTCGTATGCCGAATACACCTTCTGCGCATTTGCGCAATAGCTTTCCGCGCGTCTTTCATTAAAGCCGAGGCTTTCAAGGCAGCTTTCGGCATACGGCATCAAAAGCTCCGGCTTTTCCCTTATCGTATCCTCGATGCGCGTTTCGTCGATCCCGGCGCTGCGCGCGGCCTCGGCCTCGAGCTGCGAATCCAAATACCCGGCAAGAAGCGGCCTCAGCGGATACGCCGCTGACGGCGCTGCCGACGAGGATATCGCAAGTCCGCCGGTCACGGCGATGATCACGGCAAGCAGGCTTATCGCGGCATTGACCGCTCCGCGCCTGTAGCCGCGCCATGTACAATAAAATATTATTAGCAGCAGACTCAGTTCAATTACAAATCTCATCCGTTCTTCATTTCTCTGTTACCCATGCGCTGCCGCCTCCCACGGCGATGATCTCGCCGCTGTCGGTCAACAGGGCTTCTTCGGCTCCCTGAGCTTTTCTGCAGGCCAAAAGCTTTGCCCCGTCATATACGCTCACACCGTTTTGCGTGAGCACGGCTGTTTTGCCGTTTCGGCAGTCGAGGCTCCATACCTCACCATCGACGGATATTCTGTCCTTGACCTTCAGGTCGTCATCAAGGATATACACCTCTCCCGATCCTCCGGAAGCGTGCTCCCTCACCTCTATTATGAGCTTTTTGTCAAGTACCCCGAATTTGCCGAGCGTTTTGCCGTCAAATTCAAGCTTGCCGGCACTTTTGCCCTTATCATTACACACATAGACTGCGCTATTGCCTATGCCGCACACCCTGTCGCCAAGCCATGTGATCGCGCGCAGCCCCTGCGCCGAAAACGATGCTCGCTCTTTTTCGCTGTCGAGCGAAAACAGGCGTATCCCCTCGTCGGTGAGCACCGCAAGATACTTTCCGTCCGGCGAGACGGCGGCGGAAATGAGTCTTTGGCTTGCGCAATACCATTTGTACACGCGCTCACGCTCGGGCGAATAAACCGTCACGCTGCCCATGTATCCGGGCTGCTGTGTGCACACGGCAAGGTATCCGCCGTCTGAGAGCTGCACATCCCTTATACCGTTATCCGTTTCGATAACACCGCTGTCAGGAAAAACTATGCTCGTGCCGCCATAGGCATAAGCTGCGGCGCTCAGGCCGTTTTTTGCAATGCGCGCCGGCTTTACTTCAAGCTCGCGATCAAGCGTCTGCTCTCCTGCGCCGTCAAAGCATTTCACGCTGCCGGCGCTTGCCGTCAGCAGGCCTTCTTCGCACACGGCATAGGCCTCGGCCTCGCCGCAGATAAACGGCTCGGAAAACTCCGTTTTCCCTGTGCAGGCGCAAAGGAATGCGCACAGGATAAGCACTAAGCTCAGGGTTCTTTTCATTTAGTAATCAGTCCTTCAGCATCATGATACCGGCCGGACCTTCATACCACACTCTGTTAAGATACAAGCCCTGCGGCGGCATCGTCGGCCCTGTGAGCCTTCGGTCGCCAAGTTCCAGGAGCTTGGGAATGTCCTCGGGTTCTATCTTCCCGTAGGACGCGTACACCAGTGTTCCGACTATTGCGCGGCACATGTTGTACAAAAAGCCGTTTGCGCAGACGGACACGGTTATAAGGTCATCCGTTTTTTCCGCCGTGCAGCTGTACACCGTTCTGACGGTCGTCTTTGTCTGCGTCCCGAGCGAGCGCACGGCGGCAAAATCATGCGTTCCCTCAAATGCGGCGGATGCCGCCTGCATTCTTTCCATGTCAAGCTCCTGCGGATAAAAGCAGGCGCGCTTTTCAAGGAAGGGGTCGCGGATGTTGGAGTTGTGTATTTTATAAATATACTCTTTTTTTATGCAGGAGGATATCGAGTTGAACCTCTCATCGACCTCGACCGCGTCAACGACTGCGATATCGTCCGGCAGGCGCGAGTTTGCGGCCAGCGCAAATCTGTCGATCGGGATGCGGCAGTCGGTGCGGAAGTTTGCACAGTATCGCAGCGCATGAACTCCGGCGTCGGTGCGGCCGCAGCCTGTTAGCTTCACGGGGTGCTCGCAGATCTTGGCGAGCGCATCCTGAACCGTGCTGCACACGGAAACGTCGTTTTTCTGCACCTGCCAGCCGTGATAGCGGCTGCCGTCATAGCGCAGGCGCAAGGCTATGTTTCTCATATCCTTTCCTCAAAGTCCGAAGCGCTTCATGACGAAGATCACCGCGAGGAACGCAGCGCCAAGCAGCAGCGCCCATGCGTCTATTCCCTGCATTCTCAGCTGCTTCATGCGTGTTCTGCCCTCGCCGCCGTGATAGCAGCGGCTTTCCATGGCAACGGCAAGCTCGTCTGCGCGGCGGAATGCCGAAACGAACAGGGGCACGAGGATAGGCAGCAGCGCCTTTGCGCGCTGAAACAGATTGCCGCTGTCAAAATCCGCGCCGCGCGCTTTCTGCGCGGACATTATCTTGTCCGTTTCCTCAATAAGCGTCGGGATAAATCTGAGCGCCATGCTCATCATCATGCTCATCTCGTGAACGGGGATCTTGATCTTCTTGAGCGGATTGAGCATTATCTCAAGTCCGTCGGTGAGGGCGATGGGGCTTGTAGTGTACGTCAGCATAAACGTTCCGACGATCAGGAGGATAATGCGCAGCGACATCATAACGGCGCGCGCGATGCCCTCCCAGGTTATGATCCAGCCCTCGATTATAGGCGTTCCGCCGGTGTAGAAAATATTCAGCACCGCGGTGAGGATGATTATTATGACAAGCGGCTTTAAGCCCTTGAGCGCGGACTTTGGCTTTATCTTCGATATCGCCATGCTAAGCGCCGTTATCAGAATGACAAACGCATAGCTTGCCCAGCCGACGGCATTGAAAAGCCCTACTATATATATTATAACGAGCAGGAGCTTCGTGCGCGGGTCGAGCCTGTGCGCAACGGTGTCGCCGGGGAAATACTGGCCGAGGGTTATGTCTTTAAGCATTGCGTCCGACCTCCTTTTTCAGCTTCAGGAGTGCGGCAAGCAGCTGCTCGGTGGTGTAGACAGAGCCTTCTATCTCAACGCCCTGCTCGCGCAGCGCGGACGCTATCTGCGTCGGCGCCGGGACGGAAAGTCCGATATCCGAAAGCTCCTTCGGGTTTGAAAACACCTCTTCCGGCGTTCCGTCAAAGCGGATGCGGCCGTGGTTAAAGACAATGAGCCTGTCGGCTATGCGTGCAACGTCATCCATGCTGTGGCTGACGATGACAACGGTAGAGCCGGTCTTTTCGCGGTAGTCGCAGATCGTTTCGAGTATTCTTTGGCAGCCGGCAGGGTCAAGTCCGGCCGTCGGCTCATCGAGGATGAGCACGCCCGGGCGCATGGCTATAACACCGGCTATGGCAACTCTGCGCTTCTGACCGCCGGAAAGCTCCAGCGGCGAGCGCTCGAAAAGCTCCTCGCCTACGCCGACAAGCGCCGCGGCTTCGCGCACGCGCTCGTCGATCTCGCTCTCCGTGAGCTTCATGTTCTTCGGGCCGAAGGCGATATCGGCATACACTGTCTCCTCAAAAAGCTGATACTCCGGGTATTGGAAAACAAGGCCGACCTTGAAGCGCACATCGCGCGCGGCTGCTTTATCGCCGTTTATATTCACGCTGTCGACCAGCACCGTGCCCGAGCTTGGAACGAGCAGGCCGTTTAAATGCTGAATAAACGTACTCTTGCCCGAGCCTGTGTGGCCGATAAGTCCGACAAGCTGCCCGTGCGGTATTTCGACATTGACATTGTCTATCGCTATTTTTTCAAATGGCGTGTCCGCGCTGTAAACATGGCTCAGGCCGCTTACTTTTATCTCTGACATATTACTTTAATTCCTTTGCGATTTCCTTTGCGCATTCGGAAACTCCGAGCGCGGTCAGCGGCAGATCCCAGCCGTTTTTGTTAAGCTCAAACATAAGCTCCGTTGTTGCCGGAACGGTCAGCCCCTCGCTCTTCATAAGCTCGACCTGCGAAAAAACGTTCTCAGGGCTGTCATCTGCGATCACATTGCCGTTTGACATGACTATCACCCTGTCGGCTCCGATACACTCGGACATATGATGCGTTATGAGGACAACCGTTATGCCCTTTTCGCGGCAAAGCTTTGTTACTGTGCTTATGACCTCCGCCCTGCCCTTCGGGTCGAGCATCGCAGTGGGCTCATCGAGCACGATGACCTCCGGCTCCATTGCGATAACACCGGCTATCGCAACGCGCTGCTTCTGACCGCCGGAGAGCAGGTGCGGCGCATGCTGCCGGAACTCGTACATATCCACCTGCTTGAGCGCATTGTCCACGCGGCGGCGTATCTCCTTAGGCTCGACGCCGAGATTTTCCGGTGCGAAAGCAACATCATCCTCAACGACGTTTGCGACGATCTGGTTATCGGGATTTTGAAAAACCATGCCGACGGTACGGCGGATATCAAGGAGCCTGTCCTCATCGGAGGTCCTTATTCCGTCAACAAGCACCTCGCCCTCCGTCGGGGTAAGGATGGCGTTTAAATGCTTTGCAAGCGTGCTTTTGCCCGAGCCGTTATGGCCGAGCACCGCAACAAAGCTGCCCTTTTCAATTTCAAGACTAACTCCGCAAAGGCTTTCCGCTTCATCTCCTGGGTAGGTATAGTGCAAGTTTTTAATGCTGATTATGCTGCTCATCGTCAGTCCCTTTCCCACCGGCAGGTTGCGCCGCAGGGCAGCACAAGGCCGGAATCGGTAACAGGCAGGCCAAGCTCTCGGCTTTCCGAGCGGCCTCCGAATTTTTTGGTGAATATGCTCTCGGTCACATACGACAGCACCGAGGGCGACAGACCCGTGGTGTAGGAATTTATTATCACAAACAGCGGATCATCCGACAGGACGCCCGCGCACAGCGATACGAACGGCCACAGGTTCTGCTCAAGCTTCCAGACCTCGCCGCCGGGACCTCTGCCGTATGACGGCGGATCCATGATGATCGCATCATATCGGCGGCCGCGGCGTATCTCGCGCTCGACGAACTTTGCGCAGTCATCGACTATCCAGCGTATCGGCGCATCTCCGAGGCCGGAGGCGGCTGCGTTTTCCCTGCCCCACGCGACCATGCCCTTTGCAGCGTCAACATGGCACACACTCGCGCCGGCCTTCGCGCAGGCGACGGTGGCTGCACCCGTGTACGCAAAAAGATTAAGAACACTTATCGGGCGTCCTGCAGAGCGGATCTTGCGCATTGCGTAATCCCAGTTGCACGCCTGCTCCGGAAAAAGCCCCGTATGCTTAAAATTCATGGGCTTTACATTGAAGGTAAGCTCGCCGTAATTTATCTTCCAGCTTGCCGGAAGGCCGCCCTTATCCCACGCTCCGCCGCCGGTCTGGCTTCTGCGGTAGCGCGCGTCGCGCATGTTCCAGCGCGCGTCGCTGCGCGGCGTATCCCATATTGCCTGCGGATCGGGACGAACAAGATAAAACCTGCCCCAACGCTCAAGCTTTTCGCCTTTCGAGCAGTCAATAAGCTCAAAGTCCTGCCATTTATCAGATATCCACATATGCATACCTTACCTATTATATATAATATACCATAATATTTTAGCATTTTTCCGCTGCATACGCAAGAATAATACGTTCACAATTTAAAGTCTGCATTCAGTCCATTTTTTAGGCATTTTTAAGTGGATAATTAAAATTTTCTTGACAAGTGTTTATTTAGTGTGTATCCTAAGTGTATGAGAACAAACCACACAGTTGCATGGAGGGAGCAAAAGTGATCAGCATAAACTTCCGTGATCCGCGCCCTATATATGAACAGATCAAGGACGGGATGCGTCGCCTGATCGTTTCCGGAGCTTTGCCGGCAGGCAGTAAAATAAGCTCTGTGCGCGAGATGGCGACAGGACTTGCCATAAACCCGAGCACGATCCAGCGCGCGTATCGCGAGCTTGAAGCCGAGGGATACATCTGTTCCGTCCCCGGAAAAGGAAGCTTTGTCTGCTCGAATGACGAGGCCGAGGCTCTGCGCCGTTCCGAGCTTCTCGGAAAATTCGACGAGCTTGTTACGGAACTTGGCTACATCGGCGTTACAAAGCAGATGCTTGCGCAGCGCCTGAAAGGAGAGCTTAAAAATGATTGAGATAAGAAACGTCGTCAAGGAGTTTGACGGTTTCCGTGCACTCGACGGGCTGAACATGACCGTGCCCGACGGAGCGGTTTACGGCCTTGTCGGCCCGAACGGAGCCGGCAAAAGCACGATCATACGCCACCTGACCGGAATATACAGGCAGGATTCCGGCGATGTGCTCGTCGACGGTGAGCAGGTGTTTGAAAACCCGGCGGTGAAAAACCGCATAGCGTATATCCCCGACGACATATTTTATTTTTCCAACGCAAGAATCGGCGAAATGGCCGGCTTTTACCGCAGCATTTATCCCCAGTTTGATAACGAGCGCTTCAACAAGCTCGGCGAGGTGTTCGGGCTTGACACAAAGCGGCAGATGCGCAAGCTTTCCAAGGGCATGCAGAAGCAGGCCGCGTTCTGGATGATGATGTCGCTCAGACCCGATATCCTCGTGCTCGACGAGCCGGTTGACGGTCTTGACCCCGTGATGCGCCGCCAGATATGGAGTATTGTGATGTCCGACGTTGCGGAAAACGGAACGACAGTGCTTATCTCGTCGCACAATCTGCGCGAGCTTGAGGACGTGTGCGACCACGTCGGTATAATGAACAGGGGCAAGATCATGATAGAGCGCACGCTCAGCGATCTGCAGGAGGGCATCGTCAAAATGCAGCTTGCTCTGCCCGATGGCGAGACGCTGCCCGACGGGCTTGATATTCTGCACGCTTCATCGACCGGCAGATTGCAGACAATCATCCTGCATGGCTCATCGGCAGAGCTTGAATCGAAGCTTGCGCTGTGCAATCCGCTGTTTATCGACTTTGTTCCGCTGACACTTGAGGAGATATTTATTTATGAGCTGGGAGGTGCCGACTATGAAGTCAAAGATATCGTTCTTTAACGCAGGTCTTTTCAAAAGCACGCTCCGGCGCTTCTGGCCGCTGTGGATAATTCACTTTGCAGGCTGGCTGCTGTTCCTGCCGGTCCTCACGCTTATGAACAACTTCGGCCCGAACAGATCCACGGACTTTATCTTCGCCATATGCGAAAACGCGGTTTTCGCCTCGTCGGTCGTTGCGTTCATAATGGCGATACTCGCCGCTATGGCGGTGTTCAGCTTCATGTATAGCAGCCGCAGCACAGGGCTTATCGCCTCTCTTCCGGTTCGCCGCGAGGCGATATTCGGCTCTGCGTGGCTCGGCGGCATGTTTGCTGTGCTGGCGTCAAACCTCGTCATTGCGCTGCTGACATTTCTGTTCTCTCTCGACGCGACCATAAACACAGCCCTTGCGTTCAAGGCGGCATTCACATGGCTGGGCGTTTATTCAATGCAGTTTATCCTCTTCTACGGCATCGCTTCGCTTACGGCCGTCATGACCGGAAGCATCGCCGTGCTCCCGATACTTTACATCATATTCAATTTCCTTGCAGTCGGCATGGAGGCTATAATCCGCCTTGACTTTTCCTGCCTCATCTGGGGTATGTCGAACGGTTCGTTTGACTGTGTGCTCGACTTCCTGTCGCCGCTGTTCTACATGGTCGGAAGCTTTGTTCCGGACGTTGAATACAACACGCCTTATGTTGCCGATACCTTAGGCTCGCTGCTCGATCGCGAATGCGTTGCGGTTACGTACAGTCATTGGCTGCCGACCGTTATTTACTGCCTTGTCGGCCTTATCTTCTCGGCCGCAGCGCTCATGGTGTTCAGAAAGCGCAGAATGGAATCGGCAGGCGACGTTGTCGCGGTGCGCTGCATGCACCCTGTTTTCAAATACGGAGTGACCGTATGCTCCGCGCTGTGCGGTGGTCTGCTGCTGTACACGGTTCTGTTTGCCCTGTTCGAAAGCCGCTCGGCGAGCGTGTTTATCATGATACTGAGCATGATAATATTCGCCTTCATCGGCTATTTCGGCGCAAAAATGCTGCTTGAAAAAAGCTTCCACGTTTTCCGCGGCAGCTGGGTTGGATTTATAGTCGTATGTTGCCTGTGCGCAGTGTTCACGCTCTGCTGCGATCTCGATGTTTTAGGCATAGGAAGCTATGTCCCCAAGGTGAGCAGTGTCAAGAGTCTAAACGTGAACTACGCCGGCAGGATAGTTGACCCAAGCGTCATCGAAGACTACATCCAGCTTCACAAGGATATAGTCAGTAAGAAAGACAGGTACGAGAATATCAGCTACGCAGATAGCTATGAGTATGTTACATTTAACTACACGCTCAAGGACGACCGAATAATTTCTCGTGCATATAGGCTGCCGTTCGACGACGAAAACGCCGCAAGGTACTATGGGCTTTCAAACTCAGTCTCCATTCTGCTCGAGCGCTTTTCGCCTTCGATCCCCGCCGATGAAGAGCACTGTTCTCAAGCTATACTGTACATCGGAGACAATCAGAGAATAGACCTTACCCCGGCGCAGGCAATCGATTTTTATCGTAACGCTCTTTTGCCGGATATAAAAGCCGGGCACAAGGTCATCAGCCGTACCAACGACGACATCATCGCAACGATGTACATAACCTTTGAGCAGGAAATCGACAATAGCCGTTATTATGACAGTCAGGAAATCGTTGTTGAAATAACAACAGGCTGCACCGAGTGCATCTCCTGGATCAAAGATAATCTCGGCATTGACATCGAAGAAGATACTCAATATTACGACTGACAAATACACGAAAAAACTCCCGATCGTTTGATCGGGAGATTTTTTGCATATACACTTGTTTTACTTGCTTTTATTCATATATGCGGGTTTTTTGTTGCCGCAGACAGTGCAGTAGTCGATATCCTTTTCGTAGAAATGGCGCTTTGCTTCAATATGCTGCTTCATTTTAACAAAGCGTTCTCTCTCCTGCTTAGTGAGCTTACCGCGATATGTGCGGTTTTTATAGTCACGCATAATGATCACGCTGACACCGAGGAATATCACGGCGAAAACGATGAAAATGATCACCGCGACCCACAGCACGCCCTGCGATACCTCCCCGATCGCCGGTCCGTTTAAAAACGGTCTGAAATACACGGCGCACACTATAGCTATTATCGTCAGAACGGCATAAACGCCGAACTGCGGCCACAGCGTAGGCGGCAGCTTGCCGCAGTGGGGGCATATCTTCATTCCGTCGGGTATATAATTCCCGCATTTTTCACATTCACGCATGTTATTTCTCCTTTATGCGATATGTTCTGATTATACCACACTCTGCAGATTTTTCAACAATGTGATACAAAAAGGAGCAGCGAACGCTGCTCCTTAAATGTTATGTTATGTTGCTTAGCTTTATCAGCCGAAGTAGCTGATGATCTGTGCGTACAGAACGAAGGCCATGCCGATCGGGGTAATGAACTTGTAGCAGATGTTGAAGAATGCACGACCCCAGAACTTGTGTCCGGAAG
>ERZ857757.1645-NODE-1645-length-16893-cov-2.725146_pt1 | contig 16893 bp, 10 predicted proteins | sample MGYA00519764_ERZ857757 | MGnify/ENA primary metagenome ERZ857757 (study PRJEB31778, sample SAMEA3449359) | human gut metagenome | biome: human gut; feature: human-associated habitat; material: faeces | place: United Kingdom | collected 2010/2012 ... | reverse complement strand
TGAAATAGGTCCCCACGTATTACTCTGCCGCGGCTGAATTACTACATCCGTTTCGGAGAGGGCAGAGGCAAACAAATCTTTCTGAACCTCGCCCCAGTTATCTTCATCACCATAAGCGGCACCCATATTATTGAGATATCCTTGGGCGATTTCCTTTTCATCCTCCCATGATCCACTATGCTCGGTATATCCCATGATTCCTGTACTGTATCCACTGTTGACAGGACCGAATACACGCATCACAGACATTTCCCGTGCACGTTTTGGAGAAGTCCCTTTTTCCACCAGTAACTTTTCCTGTAGCACTGTTCCCGATGCCACATAGTTGGGATATGCTTCGTCCTTTGCTTCCGACGCTAGGCGAACCGCATCCGTCAGTAACTTCAGACGTGATCCGGCTATGTCGCGAAGCTGTCCTGAGACTTGTACCACTACATTAATACGTGGTCGCCCCAGTTCTTCGCTGGGCACAAGTCTCAAATCTACTACACGTCCTTGTCCGTCGCGTACAGGCTCCACACCCAACATCCAGAAGACTTGTGCCAGCGTGGCTCCTTCGGTTGTGATAAATTCACCCGCCCAGAAAGTATAACTCACTTTACGAGGATAATCACCGTGAGTCTTCCGGTATTGAGCAAGCGTATTTTCGACCAATTCTTTTCCTTTCGTCCAAGCCTGTTCCGATGGAGTGGCCTCGGCATTGACAGCATATAAATTACGACCGGTAGGTACTGCCTGCGGATTAGCGACTGCATCTCCTCCCGAAGTGGGAGCGATATATCCACCCGACAAAGCATTCAATACCGACTGCATTTCCTGCTCCGGACTATTTTCCAAAGCCAGCTTATAATTCACAATATTCGTAATCGTACGTTCCACTTCGGTGATCGCCCGGGCTTCCGCTTTCTGTTCATTGGTATACTGCACTACCGGTTTCGCCTTACCTTTCCCCATCATCCCCCTTTTCGGAGGAGTAAGAATCGTATGTGCTTCTTTCAATTTTTCAGGAGTGATTCCCGCGATCTGACAAACCAGTGCCTCATCGGCTTTTTTACCGTCCAGTACCTGACTGACCAACCGTTTGGCCGGATCCAGATATCGCTGAGTAAAAAACACCTTACTATTCAATTGTTTATCAGACACTTTCCCATTTTGTTTATCCAAAGCTGCCAAGCTATAAGCTATCGGATCTGTGCTCATCGCCAAAACCGATGAACGAATTTTTTCCGGGGAATAAGGAATACCGGTCGTATAAAGCTGTCCGGTCATTTTTTCATTGGCAATCTCCTCGGCAAAATTCTCGATACGCTCGATCTCCTCGGTCGAATAGGGACGGTCCAACAGGCTATCCAAACGCAGTTCCCGGTGTAATCCCATTTCCACCGCAATTTTCTTTACAGCCAAAGAGGCCTGTAATTGCCCGGATTCATCTGTTTTGTAATAAGTCTGAATCTCATTTTCCAGTTTCTTATACTGTCCCCGGGTCTTACTTTCCATAAAAGGCGGAGTCAGGTAAGAAATAGTCGTTGCATAAGAACGCCTTTTAGCCATCATACTCTCTCCCACATTTCCGATCGTATAATAATAAAAATGAGGGACAGTGCCTACCAGCCGGTCCGGCCAGTCGTAACTACTGAGTGCCACCTGTTTCTGAGGAGTAAATTCCAGACTACCGTGTGTCCCGAAATGGATCATCGCATCGGCACCGAAAGCATATCGGGCCCACAGATAAGCTCCGATATAGGTATGCGGCGGTGCGGTTTTAGCGCCGTGAACAATAGCAAAAGCATCATCCCCGACAGCCGCCATCGGCTGAGGCAATAAGACCACATTGCCCAGATCTATCCGAGCCACCGCCAGATAGGACTTTCCATTTTCTACCGTACTCATATAGTTTCCCGGAGCTTCTCCGTATATCTTCACCACATCTGCATAGAGCCCTTGCGGAAGAGCTTGTTTCACCCATGATTCATATTCCGACTTTTCCACCAGAGCGGGATGACCGTTCTTCATAAAATCGTCGAAAGCACCTTCTGCATAAGTACTCAGTACAGCCCCTTGTGTCATCAGCAACTTTTCGAATTCATTCTCGGTAGCCGGAAGGTTTTCTACTTTATACCCTTCAGCTTTCAGTCTTTTGATCAGATTATAAAGCGAAGGTACCGTCTCCAAGCCCTGTGCCGTCAGCGAAGATTGTCCTGCTCCTTTGAAATAATAGATCGCCACCCTTTTATCGGCATTCGCTTTTTGTTTCAAGCGGATAAAGTGACTGACAATCCCGGTAAAATTCTTTAAGCGTTCGGGGATCGCTTTGAACAGATACACCCCGTCTTTATCCAATTCCTGGTCATTCACCACATAGGGATAGATCGCTCCATCCAACTCCGGCACAACGACACTTTGCGACATAAATCCGCCGAACATCCCCATCGGATCTTTTTCCCATTCCTCCCGGGTTTGCAGGATCGACAGAGGTGAAAAAAGAGGGATATTCCGTTCTTTCAGCCATTCTACAGCTGCATCGGCCTGCCCCATCACCATACGCCCATGGGCAAAATGAATCACCGCATCCGGCTGGATTTCTTTCAGGAAAGCCAACCGTTTCATATAAGAGGAAATCGGATACACATTCAGGCCGGCACGCTGAAATGAAACGATCAGACTGTCGATATTATCCCGGTTGCCACTGAAAGGATCGTTCAAGCCACCGACAATAGCCACTTTGGGTTGCCCTTCCCGATAGAAACCATGTCCTTTTATATAATTCTCATAATCCGTCACTGTAGAGAAAGAAAGATTTTCATCTAAGTGGAAAAGTACATCCGAAGCACTCTCCACCGCAGTGTCGGCCGGAGTGACGAAGAAAAGCTTCCGGTCGATCTGCCGGCGTATATACCGGGCCATATTCCGGTAATTCTTTTTATTTCCATTCCCGATGTAAGAGGTTATATCAGCCTTGGTGATACTATCCAGGTTACAAATATTATTTTCCGGATTCGTAGCTGCATAAATATAAACAGGAGTTCCTTTATCGGCAGCCTTTTGAAGTTGTTCCCGTTGTCCGGCTGTCATCCGTAATCCCATACCGAAACCCAATACAAAGTCATACCGGTCCAGGCGTCCCAATTCCTCCAGAGGGACTTCTTCATACTTTATAAACTGATCTTCATTCGATTTTATTAAGCTGGTCGTTTGAAAATTTTGAAAATTGACCAGTCCGATCCGGGTAGTAGAAGCCCATTTACTCCAAGCCATCCAGCCACACAACAACACCAGAAGAAGTATAACCGTTCCTATCCACTTTTTGTTTTTTGTCATCTTTTAAAATTTAAACTTTCAATTTCGCTTTTTCACACCATTTGGCCGGCAGTCCCGGGAAGTCCGGATCTGCCAGCCAAATCTGATCGCTCATGTCCTACATTATTTCAACAATGCATATTCTATTTCAGGCCGTCCGCGTTCGGTGCCATCGGTACCGGTCCCGAACTTCGTAAAACGGAGTTTATAATAGTTTCCATAACTATCTTTCAATACATAAAAACGATCTGTTTTCACGCCGGCATTCGTCACTCCCGGCATAGCAGGTGTACGCCAGGTAGTACCGATCACATTGGCTTTCTTTTCAAAATCGGCCTTCGAGGTTATATCCGTTACCTTAAAATTATCGTAGGTAGTCTGTTCATCCACCATGACCACGGCAGTCTCTACTCCTCCTACACTATTAGAAGTAACCACATCCTGTGAAAAAGAAGTCACAGGACCGGAAGCCATTTGTGAAACGGCAGCAGCATAGGCCCACATGATATCCCATTTTTTCCCTTCGGCCTGTGCATCCACTTTCTCACCGGATTCGAGTGAAAGCCCGACAAAATTATAGATCGGATTTTTCGCTATTTCCACGGTCTTCGGTGTCGTATCCCCTACTTTTCCATATTCTACCCGGTATCCTTCGCCATTACGGGTTACTTTCACTTTATACCAAAGACTTCTATTTTCTGTCCCGTCGGTATTGGTCTTGTTATCGGCAGAAGCGACAAAAAAGACTTTATTTTCAGCTGCATTTTCTGCAATCATCCCGAAAGCTGTTTTAGTCAAATCGCCTTCCACATCATCTATCCAGTCGGCGGAAAAATCTTCAGACATCGCTCCGGCCGCAATATTAGGAGCTTTTTGAGCATCTTCGAGTGTCACAGCTGCAAAGTCAGTTTTCTCCGATGCCACAGCTACCGTAGCATAAGACGAATTTAAAATAACCCTGAATTCATCCCCGCAATAAAATCCCAGATTCCAGCTTTTTCTTTTAATTTGTATCTGACTGTTATTGCTCAGATCGACATATACCATATTGGCATATTTTTCGGCCCCGTCATTTCCTTCCAATGTCAATTTTCCTCCGGTAGAAACAATCGGACTAAAGGACAAGTTCATTTCCTGAAGTGTACCGATTTTATAGCCCTCACTCAGCGACAGGGACAGAATCCGAAACTTCACGTTGCCCTCCGGAGATTTACCGTCGGCTTTAGCTACTGTAAACGAGCCGCTAGCCTGCCCCGCAGGGATATTCACCACCACCTGGCCGTTAGTCAGAGCCGGGGTAACGGTAATATCCGACTCGGATACCTCCGTAGAAATCATCTGTACGGTAACATCCAAACTCTCCTTGGTTGCCCGGCTAAGCTTTATCCCCAGGTCTATACCGGTACCATCCATACCGGCATCCGATACGGCAAACTCTACGGAGATATCCTGCATTTTCAAACCATCGTCGTCATCACTACAGGAATAACATCCTAAAAATGCGACACAAGCTAAAAGATAAATTACTTTTTTCATGTTTTATTTTATTTGATTTATACTGATACTAATTGAATTTTCCGTTCAATAAGAAACTCAACCCCACCGACCAACTTCGTCCGCAGCCTAAATAGCTGACAGAAGGCGTATCGTTAGGAGATTCGGCAATTGTCTCGAGTGAAGTCAGATTAAAAAGGTTTTTAACTCCTGCATTCAGATGGAGAAATGAAGTCAGTTTTTGAGTAACTGTAAGGTCACCGGTATGATAGCTTTTCATTCCCCTCAGGTAGATTTCACTTTCTTTCTTATTATCGGCTGTCGTATATTCATGATAATAATACTCTTTTCTTTCGCCAGTGTATTTATAGAACAAGCTGATATCCGTACCGGTCTTTTCAATGTGATAACTGATGCTGGTACTCACTTCGGGAGAATACCGGAATCGGGGCATACTTTTATCCCCGGTAGCATACCGGTTGTAGCGCCCGATCAACGACACATTCAGATTTGCCCGAAGTCCTCCCCAGCTCAACGAATTCTCCAAAGATCCGCCTACCGTTTTGTAACGGTCGATATTATAATAGGTATTATAATTCGGAATATCGACATTCTGAGCCAGACTGATCTTATCCCTGAAATCATTATAAAATCCGCTCAAAGTGGTTGTCAGATGTATTTTCTCGCTATGCAATACCCGGTAGGCAACAGACCCCGTAATATTGTGGGAATATTCGGCCTTCAAATCCGGATTCCCGTCTATATCATGATTATCATTGTGGAAAGAGAAATAGAGTTCCTGCAAAGTCGGAGAACGGAATCCATAGGCATAGGACAACCGTAAATCCATATGTTTGGTCAACTTGAATTTGGTCAATACCGAGGGGATAGCTATCGGAGCATCGTAATCGGCAACGATAAAGGTTCGTACTCCGGGCCGTAAACTCAGCCATTCCCAGGGTTTATATTCGGCCGAGAGAAAAAAAGCCAGGTCCGAAACTTTCGGTGTACCGTCGATACGTCCGCCTTCACCTTGCGTCCACTGATATTCTACTCCCGGCTGTACACTGAATTCAGGTGCAATATTCCACGCAACCGTAGCCCGGGCTATCCAGGCTTTGTATTGGGTAATGTCCTGACTCGCTTCGGCAGAAGAAAGCCATTTCTCTCCGGTCGACAAATCACTCTCCGTCGTCCGGGTACGCCGTTTATAATCCTGATAAGAAAGAGCTGCATGGACATCCAGACGGTTATCCAGCTTCCAATCCGACTGTAACTGATGGGTATACCTTTTGGTCAGAAAATCTTTATCGGAAACTTTTTCCGGCTGAAGTTCACTCCCATTATTGGGACCGAAAATCTTCTCATCGAGGAAATCCAACCGATACCATACATTCATATTCCGGTTCTGAAATCCGAACATCCCATTCATCAAAGCCTGATCTTTCGGATGCCAGCGTTTCTCCCGGCCGGTCAAATCTCCCTGCCAGCCTCCATGATTATTGCGGGTATATCCCCCATTGACAAAAAGTCCGCTTTTGTGGTTAAATCCCAGATCTATACTCTCATTGTGAAGTCCCTTATCTTTAAAAAAATCATACTCTTTCCCCATAGATTCCTCTTGTACCCGGGCTCCCACTCTCCAGGTATTCTCTTCCGAATACCCATCCCCCTTTTTAGTGATGATATTGATTACCCCTGCCAAAGCATCGGTACCGTAAACCACCGACATCGGTCCCTCGACAATCTCTACCCGTTCGATACTATTCACATCTAACTGGCTCAGACTTTGTTTCGTCGCTCCCCGGTCGATCAATGGAATACCATCCAGCAATATTTTGACATTGTTTCCACTCATCCCCATCAATTCGAAATCCGTTTCACCCAAAGCCATATCGTTGGATAACCGGATTCCGATCTCTGTATTCAGCAAAGACTGTACACTGGTCGGCACTTTCTGACGGATCTGTTCGCTATTGACTGTCCGTACTTTGTATAAAGAATTACGCATCGATTGAGGAGAAAACTGTCCCGTAACCACTACCTGTTCGAGCTGATTGATATTCTCCCGGATTTCGATATCCGCGAAATGATTCTCTTTTCCCTCTTCGATCGTAACGGGAAATTCCCGGCGATGTGCAGCTATGGATTGGACTATCATCGTATATTGTCCTGCCGGAGCCATAAATTCAAAATATCCTTTCCCATCCGAAGTACCTCCGTAAAACGTATTTTTCAATTGGATATTGATAAATTCAGCAGGAACACCATCGGTCGTTATAACATTTCCCGAAACTTTTACTTTTACACTTTTCTGCCCCCAAACACCGGATACAGAACAAATTAATAGGATTGTAATAAAGATATTTTTCAGCATCGCTTTTTAATTTATTGCGATTGCAAAATTATGGGAAGCAAGCTGGGAGGACAATCACCAAATATGGGTATTCTTCCTGTCCGGAATACCTAAGAATAAACAACGCATCACACACAACCAGCTAAAGACCGGTTTCCTTCCTCACTCCGAAAAATCCAAAAAAGAAAATAGCCGAGTTATGCCGGACGAAAGACATCGATTTATTCCCGGGAAGCACTTCTTTCTTCAGCAAAGAAAAAATAAACCCAGGTAGAATCAATACGCTATAATTTCATTTCTACAAGTTCATATTTCCGGTTACCCAGCCCGATAATCTCCGGCGTATTCAAGGGTATGAATGCCGTGACACGACTCCATTCGTTCTATCAAGTACACTTTACCGGGATCTCCGGACACATACACCCAATCGACACATGCCTGATCCAGGCCCCCGGAGCAAGTGAAGCCCAAATACCGATATCTCCCGTCTGAGGAGCAGCCGGATGTGCATCACAACCACAATCCACCGACAGGTTATTCGCAATGCTGATATACAAAATACGATCTCCGCAATAGTCGGCAATAGCTTTCGCAGCCTCGGCCATCGATTCCAGGAAATCATCCTGTACCGGAAGATTTCCTCACATCTCTGCCGGCTCTTTTGTTTTTACCGACTGTTTCGATTAAAAATTAATATTCATTCCGGCCATCACCGTAGCCTTAGGCATAGGAAATCCGTCGTTGATCTCATACCGTTGTGCCAGTAAGTTCTCTCCCCGGGCCCAGATATGAATCCACGACGCAGCCCGAAACTGTCCCTGCAAATTCCACATCACAAAATCTTCTTTCATATCTCTTCCCGTATTTCCTATTTTTACACCGGTATATAATCCGGCCACATACTGCACACCGGTCCCGGCAAACCAGCGGCCTTTGGAAAAAGTGGCTCCGGCATAAGCCTTGTGCCGGGGAGAAGCCAGTACAGGCTGTTCCATATGCAGATAACTGTAATTGGCATCTACCGACCAGACAGGAGAAAAACGATAAGCAAACTGCACTTCAGCTCCGGTATTTTCGATCTTTCCGGTATTGATATTCATCTGCCTGCCATCGACCGGCATTCTCATAATCAGATTTTCCCCATCGATATAAAAAACATTTACCCCATAAAAAAGCCGCCCCTTCATCGAACGCTGCGACCAGGCCAACTCATAATTCCACAGTCGCTCCGGTCTCAAATCGGGATTGGCCGGCCGAAACATATAAAGTTCCCGGATCGTCGGATAGCGGAAACCTTTCCCGGCCATCAGTTTTATCTCTGCATTCGCAGGCAAGTGGAACGACAATCCAGCCTGAGGAACCCATTCGGTCCCCACATGCGAATGATGGTCGATACGTACCCCCAAATCCAATGTCAACCAACGGTAAAGATGTTGGCGAAAATCTACATATCCGGCCATTTCGTCCTGCTTCTTATCGACTTGCGGTTGGCGTTCACCACCATTCACAGGTTGATTCCAGGACTCCCCGCCGAAATGAAAGAAATCGACTCCTGCTGTGAGACGGTTTCCTTTAAAGAGTTGTACACTCTGATACCACGACAGTCCCAGCATATCGTCCCGTGAATTAAAACGATAGTCCAGTGGTTCCCCTCCAACGGCATATCCATCGTTAATCCAATGCTTTCCCCAATTATAGAAGAAACTCAAAGCACCCGAAGTTTTTTCATAATTGTTTTCAAGTGCAAAAGAAGTCATACCTCTGGTGATCCGTTGATCATTATCTATCAATGGATCGGTAACCTTACCGGGGTTCGAAGCGTTGAAGTGGGTCAGGTTTACATCAGCCCGTACATTCCATGCCTGCGAAATCTCATATCCTAATTTCGCATAACCTCCTGCCTGCCCGAATTCCATATCCGGCCGATGTCCGTCGCTCCGGTTATACGAAGCGCTCACCACACTCGTAAAACGTCCGGTTTTCAGTCGGTTCGTTACTTCTGTCTGCAAGGTATTGTAAGAGCCATACCCCAGATTAAAATGGGTTTTCATGCCATCTTCCTGCATTTTACGGGTAACGATATTGATCACACCTCCCATTGCATTCGAACCGTACAATACCGATGCCGGCCCACGCAGGACCTCGACCCGTTCAGCTAAAAACGACTGATAAGCATCGGAAATCGGATGGGCGAAAAGCCCCATATATTGAGGATGTCCGTCGATCAACACCAACAGCCCGGTCGTCGGCACACCCTCCTGCGGAGCACCACCGACTCCACGCAAAGACATCTGCCCGGCAGCACCTCCCGACACCCCGTATCCCATCATCCCCCGAGAGGTAATAAAAAGCCCCGGCACCTGTTCGGTCAACAAGGGAAGCAAAGAAGATTCATTACTCTGCTCGATCTGCTGGCGCCCCACCACCGAAACCGTCATCGGCAAATGGCGAATGTCGGTCTCATTACGCGTACCTGTCACTACCACCTCATCGATCGTATACGACCTGCCTTGTGGCAGACTGTCTCTTGTCTCCTGGGCCCGGATAAATCCGCCCGGTAGCAGTAAAACTACTATAAATAAAATATCAACTACTTTCATTGTCAGATATTGGATCATTTTGAATATATTCCACCACGAATCACTTTTCATTCGGTTACAAAAATAAAAAATAGGTTTCATCCGGTTTGTATCTATTTTACCTGATTTATGACCAATATTACATACCTCTTATTACTTACAACAGCTTATAATAATTCCTGAAATCCTTATCATCTTTGAAGAGGGATCACCACTCCAAAGATTTTCTTTGTTTCATTCGATAATAACACCAACCGAAAATATCTGCCAAAAACCATCCGATAGGAATAGACCACCAGATTCCCCATACACCTATACCCGGAATAGCAGCTAAGGTATAAGCCAGGGCCACCCGGACACCCAGGGATATAACGGTCAACACGACAGACATTCCGGGTTTCCTGACAGCACGATAGAAACCATATAATAAAAACAACCAACCAATGCCACAATAAAAAGCTCCTTCAATCCGTAAATATTCGACACCGATAGAAATAATTTCCGTTTCATGTGCCGGAATAAAGATAAGCATCAGTGGCCTGGCCAAAACAAAAACGAGTACAGAAATAATAAGGCAAAAAATAAGGGTAACCCTAACGGCGACCCGGATTCCTTTGCGGATACGTTCGTGTTTTCCAGCTCCGAAATTCTGAGCGATAAAAGTAGAGAAGGCATTTCCGAAATCCTGAACAGGCATATAAGCAAACGAATCGATTTTAACTGCCGCAGCAAAGCCAGCCATAACAGCCGTTCCAAAGCTATTGATCAGTCCCTGCACCATCAATATACCGAAATTCATGACAGATTGCTGGGCACAAGTCAGCGAAGAATAGGTTGCAATTTCTTTGACCGTAGCCCACTTTAGTTGCATATTCTGGCGGGAAACCCTGAAATCCGGAAACCGGTAAAGGCTATAGAAACAGAGTCCGATCCCCGATACCGCCTGAGCGATGACCGTAGCCAGTGCCGCTCCGCGGACTCCCCAACCGAAATACAGAATAAAAACCAAATCGAGCACAATGTTAAGAACAACAGCTACAGCCAGAAAGACCAAGGGCAGGACAGAATTCCCGACAGCCCGGAGTAAGGAAGCATAATAGTTATAGAGAAAGGTAAATCCGATTCCCCAAAAAATAATCCACAAATAATCCCGCATAAGGATATATACTTCAGCCGGGACCTGCAGTAACCGCAAAATAGGATCGATCCAGACAAAAACCGCAATATTCAGCAATAGCGTAATCACCCCGATCAATACCAGAGAGACAAAAATACTACGTTTCAAAGCTTCATGATCCCTGGCTCCGTACTGAAGCGAAAAAACAACCCCGCTTCCCATACATAAGCCCAGGAGGACCGAAGTCAGAAAAATCATCAACGTATAGGCCGACCCCACAGCAGCCAAAGCCTTGGCTCCCAAAAACCGACCGACGATCAATGTATCGGCGATATTATAGAACTGCTGTAACAAATTTCCCAATATCATCGGAACAGCAAACCACAACATCCCCCATGTAATATTTCCGGTCACCAGACTGTGTGTTTTATTTCTCCCTTCCATCTGTACCCTCTCTATCGATAAACGCCCATCCTGCATAATACACGACTAAATTCAGACCTGCAAAAGTAGGAGAAAAAAGGCAACTCCTGCCCTTAACTGATGTCGAAATTTCAAAAGATCGCGGCCCACAACAAAAAAAGTAAAGTATATCGAAATTTATTACAAAGGTTTAGGGGAGGTGTTTGTTCTGTTTCTCAAATATTTGCTAAATTTGCCGAACGGTATAGCTGTTTTTTAGTCAGGTGCATCGATAATATTGATCTGATTTGTTTTAAGTGGATTACAAAATGGAAACTTCCGAAAATATAAAAAGTTACTATCAGGATTACATCAGCATATATAAGGATGAGACCGATAGACTAAAACAATTCAAAACCTTTATCGATAAAACAGAATCGGATCAATTGTTCGACCGTAAAAATTTTGTCGGCCATATTACCGGCAGTGCGATTATTTTTGATTACAAAAATTCCAAAGTACTTTTAATCACATCATACTTCAACGTTGGTTACAACCGGGAGGCCATATTGAAAAAACGGACGCTTCCATTCTGGATGGTGTTTACAGGGAAATCTTCGAAGAAACGAACATAGCCAAAGACGATTTGATGCTGATTTCTCCTATCTTCGGAAAAAAATTCCCCATCGACATCGACTCGCATCCCATCCCCGAGAATCCGGCCAAACACGAAAAACAACACTTTCATCACGACCTCCGCTATTTTTTTATTTACAAAGGAGAAAAGATCACGGAAGAAAGCGAAAACTTAAAGTGGAGTGATGTATCCAGTTTATCCAGCCAGGTCACCTTCCTGAAATTAGTAAAAAAAATATGGGACCTGCTCGATATCGATTTGAATACGAGATTATTTTATGAAAATATCATCTCAAAAGCCCGGACAACCGGCGAAAATTATATTGCTGTCGTCGTTTCCCATATCATCCCCGATGCCGTTCATTACTTAAGGGCCATCGATACGATCTTCCCTATTCAAACGATCGTCCCCAAGCCCAACTCGATCGACGAAAAGACTTACACGATCGTTCGGAAGGATTTTAAAATTTCGCATGTATGCCGGGAAGACATGGCTCAGGATACAGAAAACGAAGTGATCAGAATCCTGGAAAACACGAATGAAAAAATCCTGCTTTTCGATATTGGCGGATATTTCGCCCATATCCACGAGACCTGGCCTGTAACTATCCTCGAACGGATTGCTTTAATCATCGAAGATACCGAAAACGGCTATCAAAAGTATGAACATGTGATCGGAGACTCGGAGCGAAAGAAGCAGAACTACCCGTTTAAAGTCGTATCTGTAGCCAGAAGTCCTTTAAAAGAAAACGAAGACTTTCTAGTCGGTCAGTCCGTCTTTTTTTCGGCAGATGCCCTGATGAGAGAAGACGGGAAATTGATCCAATACCTGAAATGCGGAATTTTAGGTTATGGAAAAATCGGTCGGTCGATCGCCTCCCATCTCTTGCAGAGAGGAGTAAAACCCGCAGTTTACGATACCAATCCACTGAAAAGAGTATCGGCATTCAATGAACTTAACCGGATTCCGGACCGGGACTCCATAATAAAGGAATCGGACATTCTGTTTTCTGCCACAGGCAACAAATCCCTCAAAATCGAAGATTTCAGGGAATTGAAAAACGGATGTTATATCTTTTCCGTCACGTCTTCGGATGACGAACTGGAATTGGAATTTACCGGAGAATATGAAAAGCAAGAAGTAAGAAAACATATATTCAAATATTCGAATGAGAATATGAACTATTTTTTCCTGGTGAACGACGGGAATGCCGTTAATTTTATTTATAATGCCGTTATGGGAGATTTTATCCATTTGGTCAGGGCTGAAATGATATTGGCGATCAACGGACTGCCCGGTTATGCGCCCGGAAAAATTTCGACGGTCCCTACCGACATCAGAGAAAATATTGCGGAAAGCTGGTTAAAAGTATTCGAACCTTAAAATAAACAGAGATATAGTATAAATTAAATAGAACATATGATCATATCTGGATTAGAAATTAAGAACATGCTGAACAAGGAGATATTCATCGAGCCTTTCGACGACTCGAGATTAAATCCGAATAGTTATAACCTGAGATTACATAACGAATTGCTGGTATACGATTCGCATGTATTGGACATGAAAGTTAAAAATGAGACCAAGACCATCTCGATTCCTCCCGAGGGCCTGGTACTCGAGCCCGGAATCGTGTATCTCGGCAGAACCGTCGAATATACCAAAACCCTGAATCATGTCCCGATGCTCGAAGGCAGATCGTCGATCGGACGTCTGGGAATATATATACATGTCACCGCCGGTTTCGGAGATGTGGGTTTTTCGGGTTATTGGACTCTGGAAATATCTTGTATTCAACCGGTACGGATATATCCGAACGTCGAAATATGTCAAATATTTTATCATACGATTTTAGGAGATTGCTCCAAAATGTATAAAAGTAAATATCAAAATAACGAAGGCATTCAGGCAAGTAAAATGTATGAAGAATTTCAATAAACCATTCATACAAAATCATCGACGGACGATCCGACAATAAGAAAACTTTACAGTAGCGAATATGAAAAAAATAATAGCCCTGGTGGGCATGAGCGGTACAGGAAAAAGTGAAGCGACTAATTTTCTGAAAGATCAATTTAATTTCGATCTCTTTTACTTCGGCGGTATTGTTCTCAACGAAGTCAAAAAGAGGGGTCTAGAAATCAACAATGAAAACGAGAAAATGGTAAGAGAAGATTTAAGGCGCCAACATGGCAACGGCGTATTGGCCAAAATAGCTTCGGAAACCATCGCAAAAACCGATTCGACCATTCTTTTGGACGGCCTCTATAGCTTTACGGAATATAAAATATTGAAAGAGTTATATCCGGAAAACTTTATCGTAGTAGCTATCCATTCCGATAAAGCATTGAGATATGAAAGACTCGCCCAAAGGAAATTCAGGCCATTGACCAAAACCGAAGTCGACCGGCGCGATTATACCGAGATCGAGAATATCGAAAAAGGTGGTCCTATCGCTATAGCCGATTACCATATCCTGAATAACGGCGACGTTTCGATACTCAGACAAAATCTACTGGAATTAATGGACAAAATACTCACCGATGATAACAGCAGGTAAAGTATCTGAAACGCTGGTTTTAGATGGAATCAAATGGGGAATGGGAATTCTTTTAGTACTCTTGTACGGCTCTGTTCATTCCCAATTGGAACAGTATAATCCGATCATTATCTATACGTCGCTGATTCTGTATATACTGTTGTTTTTAGCAGACTTTATTCCTTCTTACCGGCATAAAGAAAAAACCGATATCCAGTTTAAATTATTCTTATATATAGGTTCTCTGTGCCTATTTTTCATTCTGGTTTTCTTGCTCAAAGCTCCCCAATATACAGCCAGTCATACACCCTTCATCATTTCATTCTGTTTTTTTATCACGGGAAGATTACTCCTCGAGTCCAACCTGAACAGAATGATACAAAGAGAAAAAAAATTAATTAAATCGCTGGGGTTTGCAGCGACAGGCATCCTGATTGAAAAACCAGGCGGAGACGCAGTGAATTTTATCATTATTTTAAATAAAAATTTGAGGCAGGGAAAAGGATTATGGGTTCCACCCGGAGGCCATTTCCTGCCTTATATTGATAACCCCGGGACAAAATTAAAAAATAAAATTTACGAGGAAATCGGGGTGGATTGTGAGGTTATATGTGAAGAAGGGCAAAAACCATCCGAAGTGCACGACACCATAACCAACGAAGTAGAGTGGCTCGTTCCACCTGCATTCCTATTGAAAGAATTTCTCCCGGACCAGTGCAAACAGCACCATTCCCATCATTTTGATTTAATCTATCTTTGCACTACCGATGGCAAAGTAAAAAATAAAACATGTAAGTATAAAAGCAGCGCTCTCGTCCGGATCCCGCTAAAAGAATGCCTGGACAGCTTCGAAGCGACAGAACGCGCATTGAATAAAAAGATTCGGGAAAAAGCTAATGAATTGGGATTGGAAACTTATTCCAGAAATGAAAATGTATCCAGAGATTTGATCTGGCGGCTCCATTTAGCTGCCAATAAATACCTGAGTAATCAGAAATAAAAGGGGACACCATCTACCCCCGCTTGCAGACTTACAAAAAGGGCTTTATTTTTATTATGGCTTATTTATCTCTTATACAAAACATTGACGCTTTTAATCGCTTTAGTACTCCGGTTATTTATAGTGGACTTTATCCGCTTCTCGGATTCTTTTATTAGCTGTTAGTAAAAATCTACATATCGTCTTGAAGTCATTCATACTTTCCTTAAATTCTGCTGACCTCATGAAAAGCAACTCAACGCCGAAAGCCCCCAAAAAATGGTCTTTCAAATTACTTCCAATGCAGAACAAGATGCTCAGGGTGGTAGTCTACCGATTGCCTTGGTATTACGATTTTGTAAACAACGAAGTATTACAACACCGGATTTAATAGCTTTGCCTGAACAATGGGACAAGGAGTTTGAATGGCATAACTTGAAAAGAGCAAATAGCTATCACGATACGATGAAATAATATCCGTCATGTTCGTGCATTAAAAACGGTTTTAAATATAGCTATTCAGGGTAATGTCGGTAATCTTGAAACCTATCTTTTTCAAACCGCTATGGAACAATGACCGGAAAGAAAATTTTCAGCTCGTAATCTTCTTTTTCCATTCAATACAAGCTTTCATTTTTATTCCTTATTTTTGTAATCAACTAAAAATATAGCAACATGAATAGTAAGTTGGTTGATTTATTAAGAGAAGTGGATTCATTGAAAGTGCGGTTATCTTCTTTGCGTCCTTTGCCAGTAGAGACATTAAAGAAAATTCAGGATGCTTTAGATATCGAGTACACTTACGAGAGTAACCGTATAGAAGGAAACACGCTTACCCTACAGGAAACGGCACTTGTTGTCAACGAAGGAATCACTATCTCTGGTAAATCCATGCGTGAACACCTGGAGGCAATCAATCATGCAGAAGCTATTGACTATATAAAGGAGGTTGCTAAACAGGATATTGGAATAAGTCAAAGAACGATCAAGGAGATTCATGCACTTGTATTACACGGTATAGATAGGGAGAACGCCGGAAGTTATAGAACCGTACCCGTGATGATCTCGGGTTGTACTCACGTGCCGCCTCAACCTTATTTGTTGGAGAAACTAATGGAAGATTTCATGCTGGCATTTCAACGCATGGAAAAAGAAAATGTTCATCCAGTTATTATCGCCGCCTATTTACATAATGAACTGGTGAGGATACATCCATTTATAGATGGCAACGGGCGTACTTCTCGACTTCTGATGAACCTCTACCTGTTACAGAAAGGTTATACCATTGTTACCCTGAAAAGTGATAATGATATGAAGTTACGTTATTATAAAGCTTTGGAGTCTTCTCACACAGAACAACAACATGATGATTTTTACTTGTTGGTTACCGAAGCTGAAAAAGCATCTTTAGAGAGGTATATTTCTATTCTGAGATAAAAGTGATTTTATGAACCTATAACATTAGTGTCCCGTTAAAATGGGACGAGTTAAAT
>ERZ857757.1639-NODE-1639-length-16947-cov-3.101054_pt1 | contig 16947 bp, 12 predicted proteins | sample MGYA00519764_ERZ857757 | MGnify/ENA primary metagenome ERZ857757 (study PRJEB31778, sample SAMEA3449359) | human gut metagenome | biome: human gut; feature: human-associated habitat; material: faeces | place: United Kingdom | collected 2010/2012 ... | reverse complement strand
CAGGATACGTCGGGCATGGGATACGCGCCCTTTTTCTCGGCCTGCGCGGTATGGGCGACCACGTCCACCGCCGTGATCACATAGTGACTATTGTCATGAGCAATGTACTCATCCCCCTGCGCAGGCTCGCCAACAAAATGCGTGATATACTGCCCCTGCGCGTCCACAATGCTGTATATCGTTTCCCCTTCCGCCCAGGCAAGCAGCGGAACCGCCAGCAATAACAGCGCCAGCAGGCAGGCAACACTCTTTTTCATTACTTATCTCTCTCCTTTCGCGGCATATGTACGCGGGCAGGGTTGGGCGCAACGCCGTTGGCCCGCGCCGCGCGCTCCAATGTCTCGCCGATGATCTCGGCCAGCAGCACGGCGATGATACCGCTAATGACCGCCGTGTCGAAGATTCCCGCGCCACCCAGCGTCAATGGCTGCGATACGCCGCCCGCCCATACCACGATGGCGGTAATCAGATCGGCCAGCAGCACGCCCATCACGCCCGATATAAAGGCCCCACGGCGCGAACGCCCCAGCACATAGCCCACAATGCCGCCCGCTACGCCGCAGGCATACACAGGATCAAGGATGATGTTTTCCGGTTCGCTGGGCATCACGCGCGATAGCAGATACACCACGCCCGCCGTAATCAGCGCGCCCAGAATGCCCCGCACGCGCTCGGCCGCCTCGTCCGCCGATACCAGCAGGTACACGCACACGCCCAGCGGGATGAGCGCGCCGCCGATGTTAATGCGCACCAATCCCAGGCGGATATCGGGAATCAGCCCGCCCACAAACATGGCCGCAATCAATATCAGCGCCGCGCGGTCGCTTAGGCGCATTTTATCCAGCACGCGCTGGCCTACCCCCAGCAGCACCAGCACCGCCGAAGCCGCAAGCAAAATGGAACCGATCGTCATTTTCTCCGCCTCCGCAAAAAACGTTTGCCTTTATCGTGTCCTGCATGCGGCGAATTATACGATAATTGCGCATGAACCTGTAACAAAAGGGAAAACTGTTCGCGTCCCCTTTTATTCGCCGCGATTCTATGTTATAATGTATATAAATATACGAACCGCGCCCCCGCGCGCGAAAGGAGCCATTGCGCATGGATCAACAGCTCTTGGCTAAGATTGCCCAGATTTTTGAACAGCTTCAATGCCGTCTGTCCCTGCTGGACGAGGGCGGCGCCTGCCTGGTTCCGCACGACGATACGCTGCGTCCCCTGCCGGACATCACGGATGAGAATACCATCGCCACCATGTTTGGCGCGCGGTATCTGCGCGTGCCCAAGGCCGGTTGCCTGCTTTGCGCCCCCGAGGGCACGCCCGACGACGTGCTGCGCATGGCCAAAAACCTGATCGAGGCGCTGGTGCAATTGTCCGCCACCAGCGGTGGCATCGGCAGCGCCTATCAGCGCATCCTGCTCAATGAGCTTTCCGTGGCCGAGCTGGACGCGGCCATCAGCGAATACCGCATCCCCGCGCAGCTGAGCCGGTGCGTGCTGCTGCTGCATATGATTCAGGTGCAGGGCCGCTCCGCGCGGGATATCCTGTCCGAGGTCATCCCCATGTCCCCCAACGACGTGCTGATTGCCATGGATAACCACACCGCCGCGCTGATCAAATGCACTGCCGGCATGGACGAATTGGAGGATCTCAAGCAGTTTGCCGCCGCCCTGCAGGAAACCGTCCAGGAGGAAACGGGCTTGCCGCTGACAGTAGGCATCGGCGATATCGCCCAGAACGCGGGCGAACTGCACCAAAGCTATCGCCAGGCGCGCCGCGCCATCGAGATCGGCCGCATCTACCGCGAGGATGAAACCATCCACGTATACAGCTCGCTCCTGCTGGAGCGCTTCCTGGCCGATATTCCGCCCGAAACCGCCGCGCATTACCACAGCCTGCTGTTCAACCGCCGCACCTCCCGCCTGTTCAGCGAGGAAATTCTCTACACCGTTGAAATGTTCTTCCGCAAGGATCTGAACCTTTCCGATACCGCGCGGCAGCTGTACATCCACCGCAACACCCTGGTGTACCGTCTGGATAAAGTGCAGCGCCAGATCGGCCTGAACCTGCGCAGCTTTGACGACGCTGTAACCTTCAAAATGCTGCTTGAAATGAAAAAGTGCGCGGCCAACAAGGCCAAAAAGACCCTCTAATCTATACGGAGGCCTGCCATGAAAAAACGTCTTTTGATTTTCACCGTGATCCTGACCCTGCTGTGCGGCACGCTGGTGGCCTATCAGGCGCTGGGCGACAGCCGCCGGGGCGGCACCGTCACCATCAGCCGCGAGGAATACGACCGGCTGGCACAGTATGCCAAGTTAGACGAGGTGCTGCAGTACATCCAAGCCTACTACTATCAAGAGCCCGACACCGACGCCATGATGGACATGGCCGTGCAGGGCCTGCTGGCGGGGCTGGAAGATACCTACACTTTCTATTACGACGCTGAATCCTGGTCTGATCTTTGGAGCGAGGAGGAAGGCGAATACACCGGCATAGGCATCCAGCTGCTGGGCGATTACCGCGATTACTCCGTCACCATCACCCGCGTATTCCGCGATACCCCCGCCGAGGCCGCCGGCCTGCGCAAGGGCGACGTGCTGGTGCGCGTGGCCGATATCGAGGTCAACACCGAAACCATGCAGATGGCCGTCAACGTCATGCGCGGCCTGGTGGGTGAAACGGTGGAGGTAGAGGTGTACCGCAACGGCGAGTATCTCACCTTTAATGTGCTGCGCGCGCCCATCCACATGAACAACATCGATTACACGATGCTGGATAACAACGTGGGCTATGTGATTATCTATCAGTTCTCCACCGAGTCGCTGGTGGTGGATTTCAACGCCGCGGTGGATGCGCTGGAAAAGCAGGGCGCCACGAGCCTGATCCTAGATCTGCGCGACAACCCCGGCGGTTGGGTGGACGATGCGGTCAGCGTGGCCGATCGCTTCCTAGATAAGCAGCTGGTAGTGTATTCCAAGACCCGCACGGAGGATTACACCGATCCGCGCTATACCAGCGCCGGCGCGGACAATATTCCCCTGGTGCTGCTGGTCAACGGCAGCTCCGCCTCCTCCAGCGAAATTCTCTCCGGCTGCCTGCAGGATCATAAGCGCGCCACCATCGTGGGTACCACCACCTTTGGCAAGGGCATCATGCAGCAGGTGATCCCGCTCTCCGACGGCGAAACAGGCTTCCAGTTTACCTACTGCGAGTATTTTACCCCCAACGGCAACGCCGTACACAAGATTGGCATCACGCCCGATGTGCAGGTGGAAATGCCTGAATCGATGGCCTATTCTCAGTTTGAAGTCGGCGATATGACCGACGTGCAGCTCAAGGCTGCCTGGGAAGAAGCCGTTAAGCTGGCTACTCCTGCCGAATAATTCGATTTTTCTCATCGGGCTCTGCGGCCCGGCGGCCTTTTTTTGCAGAAAATCTCAGCGTCTTTGAATATTCTCCCCACCTGCGCCCTCTAATAGGTGCAAAGCGCTTTGATAATAAAGGAGGAACCGCATTTTGAACCAGGAGGAATTTGCCCGACGCGTTACGGCCATGCAGAATCGCATGTACCGCGTTGCCTGCGCCTATCTGCGCGGCGAGCATGACCGGCTGGACGCGGTATCGCAGGCCATCCTGCGTGCCTGGGAAAAGCACGGCGGCCTTCGCCAGCCGCAGTATTTCGATACCTGGCTGATCCGCATCCTGATCCGCGAATGCATCGCCATCCAGCGCAGGCAGGCACGGGTAATCCCCATGGACACATTGCCGGATATGCCCGCCCCTGAAAGCCCGGCCGATACGCCGTTAGCGCTGCGGGAGGCGCTCAGCCGCCTGCCCGAAAAGCTGCGCGTGGTATTGGCGCTCTACTACATGGAGGGCTTCAATGTGGCAGAGATCAGCCGTATCCTGCGCATCAGCACCGGCGCGGTCTGCTCGCGCCTCTCCCGCGGACGGGATCAAATGCGCGCCATGCTCAAGGAGGAAATAGAATGAAAAGAGAAGACTGGCAGGCCGCCTACGAGCCTATTCCCGCTGCGCTCCATACGCGCGTATCCTCCACCCTCTCACAACTGGATAAGGAGGAAAAAGTGATGAAACGCACCATAATCCGCACCCTCGCCCTGGCCCTGTGCGCCGCCCTGCTGCTGTGCTGCACCGCGTTGGCGCTGGTCAACAGTGATATTCTCAAGTACCTGTCCGGCTATAACGCCGAGCTGAACGAGGATCAGCAAAGGCTCCTTCAAAGCGACTTTGAACAAAAAACCATCCAGCTGGGCGATGTGCAGGTAACGCTCAAGGAAATCCTGGCTGACGGCTATGTCTGTGCCATCGCGCTGGAATACCGCGCGCCCGAAGGCGCCTACCTGACCAACGAAATGGTGCGGAACGTTGACGGCGAGTGGGACATGACCCGCGCCGATTTTCTTAAGGAGCACGGCGCGTACTATGATCTGAGCGAGGAGACCTGTTTTCTCTCGCAGGACGGCAACGCCAAGGAGTACACCGACAGCATGCATGATTGGCGGCGTTTAGCTCCCAACATCATCCAGGAGCAGATCATCCTGTCTACGGAAAACCGCGATATGAGCAGGCTGCAAATCCTGCTGAGCGCCGATTTCATTACCGCGGAAAGCCCCGAAACGGATGCGCACTATAACGGCGTTTTCACGCCCAACTATACCGTTGACCGCACGGACGAAAGGAAGCTCACCTTCACCCTCTCCGCCGGCACGGATAGGCCTGGCATTGCGCAGCTGGATATCGTCTTTGCCAAGCTGTGCACGGTATTCTCCGCGCAGCTTGAAAACGCGGGCGACGCTGTCTACGCTATCCGCGTATTCGACGCAAGCGGCGAGGAGCTGAGCCGCAGCATCCTCAGCTCCATGATCAGCTATTGCACGGATGGAACCGTTGCAAAATCCTATGATGCGATGGCCGAGACGCCTGACGCCCTGTCCGTCCAGCTCTTCCGCCTGGCAGAGGATGGCTCGGAACCCGTGGTCGAGCGCATCACGCTGAACCTAAAAAAGTAAATCAATCGGCAAACCGGCAGCATCGACATTGGTTCATGCTGCCGGTTTTTATATTGAAATGGTTGAGAACTATGGAAAAAAGGACAGTTTTCACGTACTTTGCCCTATTTTTGCCGCAGGTATATCTTAAATGATATATTGACAAGCATCACAAAAACATACTATCATATCTTATGCGGCAGCACAAATGCTGCCTCAAAAAATACCATATACAGGAGGAATACACGATGAAGAAGTTTGTGTCTCTTCTGCTGGTGGTGATGATGGCCATCGTGCCCTTTGCGGGCAACGCGGCCACCTTCACGCCGGGCGAGTATACGGGCACCGCGACCGGCTTCGGCGGCGACGTGACCGTAAAGGTTACCGTTGATGAAAACGCTGTAACCGCGGTAGAAATTACCGGCGAAAAGGAAACCCCCGCTCTGGGCGGCGCGGCGATTGAAAAATATGCTACGTCCCTGGTGGGTATAAGCGACGCGGACGCGGTGGATACCGTCGCCAGCGCGACCATCACCAGCAACGCCGTCAAGGAAGCGCTGGGCAAGGCTCTGGCGCAGGCCAAGGGCGAAGCCACCGAGAACACCGCGGCGCTGGCCTTCACTGCCGGCACCTACACGGGCGTTGGCAGCGGCTACAACGGCAGCGTTGAAATGAGCGTCACCTTCTCCGATACCGCCGTTACCGCCATCGAGGTGGGCGCGAACAAGGAAACCCAGTATGTGGGCGATGTGGCCTTTGAGCCCATGATCGCCGATATCCTGGCTGCCAACGGCACGGGCGTGGACGCCGTTTCCGGCGCTACCTTCACCAGCGCGGCCATCCGCAGCGCGGTAAACGATGCGGCTCAGCAGGCTGGCTGCACCAACTTGGATGCCTTCAAGGCCAACAAGGTCGTTCACGAAGCTCAGGATCCCATCGAGGAAACCTATGACGTGGTCATCGTCGGCGCCGGCGGCGCTGGCATCGCTGCGGCCGCGCAGGCTGCCCAGGACGGCAACACCGTGCTGGTGATCGAAAAGAACGCCCAGGTCGGCGGCAACACGCTGGTCTCCGGCGGTCAGTATCAGAGCGTCATGCCCTATCTGGTATGGGATCCCGCCGATCCTGATGCCACCACTGGCGTTGGCTACGACGGCAACACCTATAACAAGGTTGTTGAAAGCATCGCTACCCTGAACGAGCTCAAAACCATCCTCAACTGGAGCGAAGAGCCCTTTGATGAGGAGTACTACAAGGATCACGAATTCGTCGCCGGCGACATCGAGGAGCTGAGCAAGCACGGCGTGCACGCCGAGTATCTGCCCATCCTGCAGGCGCTGAAGACCGAAATCAAGCAGTATCTGGATTGGGCGGAGCCCAAGGTTGAAGCGGGCGCTGGCCAGCTGACCCTGTTCTCCACCGTCAACCTGCACATCTTCCAGACCTATTACGGCGGCCTGCGTCCCACCGCGGACATGAGCAGCTGGATCTACGGCGACTTTGCCTTGGTGAACCAGTTCATCAAGGGCGGCCAGGAGCTGAAGCAGTGGCTGGAAGCTCAGGGCTCCACCTTCGTAGAGGATACTCAGCCCACCCTGATCGGCGCGCTGTGGTATCGTGAAAACGAGTTCATCGGCGCCACCATCGATGGTCAGAACTATCCCGGCCGTTGGGGCACCTACTTTGTCGCTCCCATGAACACCCTGCTGGTTACCTCCGAAACCGCTGCTTCCAACAAGATCATGCTGCGCACCACTGCGGAAAACCTAATCGTTGAAGACGGCCGCGTGACCGGCGTAACCGGCACCCGCTATGACGGCACCCCCGTCACCGCGCATGCCACCAAGGGCGTTATCATGGCCACCGGCGGCTATGCCGCGAACCTGAACATGGTTGTGGACAGCAACGTCTACTGGTCCAGCGAGTACGTTTCCACCAGCACCAAGACCACCAACCGTTCCTCCCTGCAGGGCGACGGCATTGTAATGGCTCAGGCTGCGGGCGCGGATGTGACCGGCATGGGCTTCACCCAGATGATGCCTATCAGCTGGGTAGACAACGGCAACCTGGCCTTCGGCGGCGGCAACTACGCCATCTACATCAACCCCACCACCGGCAAGCGCTTTGTGGATGAAACCTCCGAGCGCGACGTGCTGAGCCTGGCGGAGTTCCGCAACGGCATCGAGCACAACGGCACCAAGGGCGTATTCATCGAAATCGCTAACGCTGCCGCCAAGATCCCCGGCCCCTACCTGTACGGCAACGAGGATGTGGAATGGCGTCAGTACGTCCGCACGGTGGATCAGCTGGCCGACCTGTTCAACAGCCTGGGCCTGAGCACCGACGCGGCCACCGTTCGTGCGACCATTGAGAGCTACGACAAGGCGATCATGGCTGGCGAGCAGCCCGAGGACGTGAAGAAGACCAACCCCAACCGTCTGATCGGCGACGCTCAGAAGGATGAGAACGGCAATTACCTGCCCGATACCTACACCCTGGATGGCGTGGAGCTGCGCATCCGTCTGATGGCTCCCTCCACTCACCACACCATGGGCGGTATCAAGGTTGACACCGAGCGCCATGCGCTGGATGTAAACGGCAACGTCATCCCCGGCCTGTATGCGGCTGGTGAAGTGACCGGCGGCATCCACGGCGGCAACCGTCTGGGCGGCAACGCCATCGTTGAAATCTATGTGTCTGGCCGCACTGCGGCGCAGGCTGTGACTGCGGATAACAAGTAATCGCAGGCAAAAACGCGCCCCTGCAAGGGAAACCTTGCAGGGGCATTTTTTATGGTTGAAGGGGAAACGAGGACGGGATACGATTCTTTCTTGGATCCCAAGAAAGAATCAAAGAAGGCTGCCTTGTAACGTAAAAGTCAGGTTAATTGCCTAGACTTTTACGTCACACACAGGTTTTTTGTTACTTTCTTCCCTGAAGAAAGTAACGTATTCCCCTCGTCTCTCCCCCTCGTCAATCCCCTTCATAGCACACAGCCTTCGCCGCGGCCAGCGCCTGCTCCGTCAGGTCATAGCGCATATCGGCGGTCATCAGCCATTGCCACTTGGGTGCATCCGGGCTGCTGGGATGCAGATCGGACGCCATCAGCAACGCGGCAGCCCGTAGACCCAGATACTGCGACACGCTGAAAACAGCCGACGTTTCCATATCCACGCCGACCGCGCCACGCTCACGCCAAAGCTGCTCCTTGCGGAAGGTCTGCCGATACACCGCATCCGTGGATACAATGGACAAATCGCGCTTTTGCAGGGTATCCATCAGCAACCGGTGCAGCGTCGGATCGGGCTGTGCCGCCTCGATGCTCTCGTAATAGTGCAGCGACGTGCCCTCTTCCACAAACGCCTTGCGTGGCACAACGATTTCACCCAGCTGCACATCCGCCGAAAAAGCGCCGAACATGCCCACGGCAATGATGTTCTTGACGCCCAGCGCCGCCAGCGTTTCCACTGAGTCGGCTGCCTGCGGTGCGCCGGAACCGCCAAAGAGGAAGCAGATTGGCCAATCATTCATCTGCCACACCGGCCTGCGCCGCAAAAAGCACGGGAACAGTTCAGGCAGCTCGGTCACTGCATAGCGTTCAGTCAGATATTCCGACCCCTTGCTCATAAAGAATAGGATCGCCGTTTGGGGCAGCTTGAAATGGCACATACGGTGTGCGCTGTGAATCTGCTCCGCCGCGGCAATCACAGGCTGGCTGTCATCGTCCGGCAATCGCCACATGGGCAATCCCCCTTTTTAATTGCTATTCTCTGCGCTTTGCCCGCACTAGTAGCATCATGGGGCGGCGCAGCTCATCCTTCATGCCGGGAATATCCAGCATGTCCGGCGAGGGCTGTGCCTCCTCTACTGCCTGCAATTCAAAGCCATGATGGATCAATCCCATCAGAATCTGCGTCAGGGTATGGTGCTGCTTGGGCACCTCGCAGCCCAGGAACACCGTGCTGCGCTCGCCCGGCAGGAAATAATCATCAATCGGCCAGTAAAGCGGCTTGCCGTCCGACCCGTATACCCAATCCTGATGTACCCCGGCAGTAAAGCACGGATGCTCAATATTCAGCAGAAATATCCCGCCCGGCTTCAGGGTTTTTGCCACATTGGCAAATACACGGTCAATATCCGCCACATAGTGCAGCGACAGATTGGAGATTACGCAGTCCCAGGTGTCCGCAGGATATTCATACTCCTCCATGCCGCAAAGGCGATATTCCACCTTGGGATCAGCATTGCGCCGCCGTGCCTCCGCCAGCATCCGCTGGCTCAGGTCAATGCCAAGCACCCGCGAAGCGCCCTGCTGCGCAGCATATTTACAATGCCAGCCGTAGCCGCAGCCCAGATCCAGCACGCTTTTCCCCTGTAAATCGGGAAAAAGCTGCTGAAACTGCCGCCACTCGCCCGCACCAGGCAAGCCCTGCTGGCTGCGGAACATCTTGGCGTATTCTTCAAAGAAATGCGCGTTATCGTACTCACTATTTGGCATAGCCGTCCTCCGCAGGCATTATTCAGTGCGCAGCGCCACCACGGGATCCTTCTTGGCAGCCATGCGGGAGGGAATCGCGCCGGCCAGGATGGTCAGCAGCATACTGATGGCCACCAGAATCGCCGCAGCGCCGCCGGGCAGGATGGCCGCATCGTTAATCTGCGTCAGATGGTGAATCAGCGCGTTGATGGGGAAGGTGAGCAGCCATGTAACCAGCACGCCCAGAAAGCCCGCCACCAGGCCGATAATCAGCGTTTCAGCGGTGAACACGCGCGATACATCGCCCTTGGACGCGCCCATGGCACGCAGGATGCCAATCTCCTTGGTACGCTCCAGCACGCTGATGTAGGTGATGATTCCGATCATGATGGAGGACACCACCAGCGAAATGGACACAAACGCGATCAGTACATAGGAAATGGTATCCACAATCGTGGTGACGGAGGACATAAGCGAACCCACATAATCGGTATAGCGGATCACGCCTTCCTCATGCCCCGCGGCCTGCATCTGCGCGTTGTATTGCTCAATCAAATCCACAATGCGCTGCTTGCTTTCAAAATCGATGGGATAAATCTTGATCTGCGTGGGCGTATCCAGGTTGGTTGCGTTCAGCTTGGCCAGGTTGCTCTCGTAGGTGGCGTCGGTCTTTTGTTTGGCCATTTCGGCGCGCATCATGGACAGAATCCGTTTCTCGCTCATCATGCCGATCATGGCGCGCACGGCGGTCTGCTGCTCCTGCGGCAGAGAATTCAGATAGGTGTCCAGCATCTCCATGCTGGGCTCCATATCCACGCCGCCGCTGAAATTGATGCCGGTAAAGATATCGGTGTCGGGATGCGCGCGCTGCGCCTTGACGGCGGGCGTTTCGTTATTGGCCGATACCACATATTCCACCAGCTCGTGGGTGTAGCCCACGCCGCCGGCCATCATGCTGCTGATCATGGAATTGCTGCTGCTGCGCGCAATGCCCGCAATATGCAGCGTTACGCCCTGATCCAGCGCCTGGCTCATCGCCGCCTCATCGCCGCTGATATCGGCGTAAATGCCATCCCCCTGCTCCTGATACAGATTGCCGGGCAGCACCAGGGTGAAGGTAAGGTTGAGCAAATCGTCGTAAGAATAGCTGATTGTTTCGGTTTGCACGGTGCTGCCAGTCAGCAGCGTCATAAACAGCTGCTGCACTTCGCTTTGATCACGCAATCCCAGGGTATACAGCGTGGTATCGCTGATATCGTCGTCCTCGCCCACGACCAGCAAAAGCTCGTCGTATTTCTGTGGCATATGGCCGGCAAGCAGCTCATAGCTGCCCGAGCGGTGGACGCTTGCCCCCGCCAGCTCAAAGAACACGTTCATGTTGTACATGCTCGTCATCTGCGATAGCGACGACATGGAAGACATGGACGCCAGCGCATTCGCGTTGCTCATCATGGAGCTGTTAGTCATGGTGTCGATCACCGTGCTGGGCTGCACCTGCTGCACGCCACCCACGGCGTTACGATTATATATGCGCAGGGTAGAGCCATACTCATAGGCGATGCTGCTGGTCAGGTCGGCGATTTTCTGTGAGCCGTCCAGATACGCCTTGAAGGAAGGGAGATCGTTTGCGTTTACCTCCGATACCATCGCGCTCATCAGATCGCCCATGACGTTGCTAGAATACACGCGGCCCTCCTCGTGCGGGATATCCTTGCCGGAGGAGGCGCTCATCATGGCGGTCAGCAGGGCCGACTGGTTCATGGTTTCGGATTCAATGGTCAGCGGGTACTGCGCCAGCGTATCCTCCTCCACGCTCTTGATATACTCGTTTACGCCATTGGAAAGCGACAGAATCAGCGCGATGCCGATAATGCCGATGCTGCCCGCCAGCGCCACCATAAAGGTGCGGCCCTTCTTGGTCATCAGGTTGTTCAGGGACAGATGCAGCGCCGTGCCAAAGTGCATGGAGGTTGCCCCCGTGCGGGCAGGCGGCTGCGCCATATCGTCCTGCCCGTCAAAGGGCATGGTGTCGTCCGTCACGCGGCCATCCAGCAAACGGATGGTGCGGGTGGCGTACTGCGCGGCAAGCTCGGGATTATGCGTCACCATGATAACCAGCCGGTCGGTGGCAATTTCCTTGAGCACGTCCATAATCTGCACGCTGGTTTCGCTGTCCAGCGCGCCGGTGGGCTCGTCGGCCAGCAGGATTTCAGGATCGTTCACCAGTGCGCGGGCAATGGCCACGCGCTGCATCTGGCCGCCGCTCATTTCATTGGGCTTTTTGTTTAATTGATCGCCCAAACCCACGCGTTCCAGCGCCTGCACAGCGCGGCGACGGCGCTCCTTGGCAGGCACTCCGCCCAGCGTCAGCGCCAGCTCAACATTGCTCAGCACCGTCTGATGCGGAATCAGATTATAGGACTGAAACACAAAACCCACCGAATGGTTGCGGTAGCTGTCCCAATCCGCATCCTTATACTCGCGGGTAGAGCGGCCCTTGATGATCAGATCGCCCTGCGTATAGCGATCCAGACCGCCGATGATATTGAGCAGCGTCGTTTTACCGCAGCCGGAAGGCCCCAGCACCGCCACAAACTCGTTTTTCCGGAAGGACAGACTGACGCCCTTGAGCGCCTCTACTCGCAGCTCCCCCGATGCATATTCCTTATGGATGTTTGAAAGCGTCAGCATGCGCGTTCATCCCCCCTGCCATGTTTTCGGCCATATTTTACCACAGAAATGTGAACATAATATAAACCCGGCAAAAAAAGAGCGGTAAATGAACGCATCCACCGGCATAGCCGGTGGATGCGTTCATTTATGGGAAGGAAATCGTTTATTCAATCGCATCCGTGCGATAGATGAAGCGTACCGCGCCGTCCATGCCCTCGGCCAGGCCGGAGTAGTTGTTGTAGGACTGCGCCGCCTCAATCAGCAGCTGCGCGCGGGCCAGCAGGGGATCCAGATCCTCGTTGATCGCGCTGGTCAGCTTGGATACGCCATCCGCATCGAAGGTGATAAGGCCGTCGGCCAGCGCCTTCGCGCCGTCCACCAGCTTGTTCACGCCGTCAGTCAAAGCAGGCATCGCATCCTTGAGCTGCGCCGCGCCGGATTGCAGGGTATCCGCGCCAGCCTTGAGCTGCGCCGCACCTGAGGCCGCGTCGGACGCGCCGTTGGTGTAGGCAATCAGGCCAGTATAGAAGGTATTATAGCTATCCAGCTGGGCCTTAAGGGTGACGAGCGGTGCACCCTGCTCGCAGACGGCAGCAATCTGCGCCTGCACGGTTTCGGACTGCATGTTCTGATCCACCAGCAGGCCGATCTGCTCCTCGGTGTTCTGCTCAATCAAGTCAGCCACGGTATCGGAGGTCATCTGCGCCTCGGTCTGTTGGGCGATAACCTGCTGCACCTGGGCAGTCCGCATCTGCTGATTCAGCGCGCCCTCAAGCTGCTGACGCTGCGCATCGGTTACAAGACCAGCCTTCTGTGCGGCTTCATACTTTTCCATGGTCAGGTTCTGGGTAGCCAGGATCTGCGCCATCACGTTTTCCTTCACAGCTTCCGTTACCTGCGCCTCTACCTGGGGACGCACAGCCTTGGTCACTTCGCTGCGCACAGCATCCGCCTGAGCGCGCACCGCAGCTTCCACCTGCGCGCGAGCCTGGGCAGTCACGCCCTCCTCAGATACGGCCTCCACCAGCTTGCCCAGAACATCGGCATAGTTTTCAACGGTCAGGGTTGCGTCCACACCCGCCTGTATCAGCGCCGCGTTGGCCTGCGCCAGCAGGGTTTCAAACACCTGGCGCGCGCCGCCTACCAGCGTTTCGTTGTTGGCGGTCAGGGTTGTCAGGCCGGTGGAGAGGGTATCCGCGCCGGCCGCCAGAGAATCCGTACCATCCGCCAGTTGATTAATACCATTGTTCAGATTCGTAGTACCGTCCTTCAGATCATTCAGGCCATTATAGAGCTGGTTGCTGCCGTCAAGCAGCTGAGTCATCGCATCGGTCAGCTTATCGGCGGCTTCCTTAAGCGCGTCGGCGTCCTGCAGCTTACCAGCATCCAGAGCGGCAAAGGCCTCGTTGGTAGCCAGCGTTACGGTAACAGGCAGGGAGAAGTTTTTCACATCCGCGCTGATTTCCAGATACTCAGGCAGTTCCACTTTATCGCTTTCCAGCTTCAAGCCCGTGGTCAGGCCAGGCACGCACAAACCCACGGCCACAGTGCGGTCGCCATCGTTGACGGCCTGGCCGTTCTTAACGGACACATTGGCGAACACTTCATTGTCCAGCAGCGCGCCGGTAATCACGGCAAAGGGCATAGCGACGGTCTCAGCATCCTTGGTATAGCTGGCACTCACCGCATAGTCAAAGCGCAGGGTGACATGGCCGCTCCTGCCTGCCAGGTCGGCGGGGGCAATCTCCGTTCCGTCCAGGGTGGCCGAAATCTTCAGCTCAACAGGCAGCGCTTCACTGCTGTCGCCCTGATAGTAGATTTCATTGCCCTTGGCCTGCCAAACGCCATCCGCAAAGGCTTCATCGCCCTTGACGTTTTGGATCTTTTCCAGATTGGATACATCGGCGATGGTATCCGCGCCGTCCGGGTTGCTCAGATAATCGCTTACGATCACGCGGCGGGCAGAGCCGTCCGGATTGGCCAGCACATACACGGTTTCGTCCTTTTTTCCCTCGGCCAGGGCAGGCAGCACAGCCGCGCAGGCCAGGGTCAGCGAAAGCAGAATCGCCATGAGCTTTTTCATTTTTATTACTCCTTTACTTTCATATTCAGCGTCGTATGGCGCACCACGCCGTCCAGCAGCATCAGGAACGCGGGCAGCATCAGGATGACGCATACCACGCTGATCAGCGCGCCGCGGGCCATCAGCATGCACATGGAGCTGACGATATCGATGTTGGAATACACAGCCACGCCGAAGGTGGCGGCAAACAGTCCCATGCCGCTGACGATGATGGAGGGCACGGAGGTAGCAAGCGCCGTGCTGACAGCCTCATACTTGCTCTTGCCGCTGACGCGCTCCGCCTTGTAGCGGGTGGTCATCAGGATGGCGTAGTCCACCGTCGCGCCCAGTTGAATGGTAGAAATGCAGATCGGCGCGATAAAGGGCAGCGACTGTCCCAGATAGTGCGGCAGACCCAGGTTGATGAAGATAGCCAGCTCGATCACGGCAATGAGGATCACCGGCAGGGACAGGCTCTTTTCCACCAGCAGGATGATGACAAAGATGGCGATGATGGAGAACAGGTTGACCACCTGGAAGTCGTGGCCGGTCGTCTCGATCATATCCTTGGTGCAAGGCGCTTCGCCAATCAGCATGCCGGAGGGATCGTACTTTTTCAGGATCGCGTTCAGGCTGTCAATCTGATCGTTCACCGCATCGCTGGCAACCTTGTATTCGGAGTTGATCAGCATCAGCTCCCAGCGGTCGCTCTTGAGGATGGAGCGCACGGAATCGGGCAGTACCTCCTCGGGCACGCGGCTGCCGACCACGCTTTCCAGCGACAGCACATACTTTACACCGTCCACATCCTCCATCTCGCGCTTCATATTGCGCACATCGTGGGAGGGCAGGTTGGCGTCTACCAGCAGCATATGGGTGGAGGCGATATCAAAATCATCCGTCAGCTTGTTGTGGGCAATCACATAATCAATGTCCTGCGGCAGGCACTGACCCATGTCGTAGTACACTTCTTCGTTGGTTTTGGCATAGCCCATATAGGCGGGGATAGCCAGCGCCACAAACACAGCCAGGAACACAGGGAAAGCCTTGGTGATCTTGCGGGCAAAGCCGTTGGCGTTGCGGATCAGCGCCTTATGGCGCGTCCTTTGCAGCGGGCGGTCAAACAGCAGGATCAGCGAGGGCAGCACGGTTACGCAGCCGATTACGCCCAGCAGCACGCCCTTGGCCATCACAATGCCCAGGTCGCGGCCCATGGTGAAGCTCATGAAGCACAGGGCGATAAAGCCCGCGATGGTGGTGATGGAGGAGCCCAGCACCGACACAAAGGTTTCGTGGATGGCCTTGGCCATGGCCTCGTTTTTATCCTCAATGTGCGTGCGCTGCTCATTGTAGCTATTCCACAGGAAGATGGAATAGTCCATCGTCACGGCCAGCTGCAGCACGGCGGACAGCGCCTTGGTGATGTAGGAAATCTCGCCCAGGAAGTAGTTGCTGCCCAGGTTGATCACAATGCAGATGCCGATACTGGCCAGGAAGATCAGCGGCGCCAGCCAGCTGTCCAGCAGCAGCATCATGGCCAGGCACGCGCAGGCCACAGCCAGCGCCACATAGATCGGCTCCTCCCGCTCGCACAGATCCTTCAGATCCGTCACCAGCGCGGACATGCCCGTAACGAAGCACTGCCTGCCGGCAATCGCGCGGATCTCGCGGATGGCGTCCATGGTCACGTCCGCCGAGGTGGAGCTGTCAAAAAACACCGCCAGCATCGTTGCGTTTCCGTTGTTAAACTCGTTATATATCTTTTCAGGCAGGATCTCCATGGGCACGCTCAGGTCGGTCAGGCTGTCATACCAGACCGCCGAGTCCACATGCTCGACCGCCTCAATCCTTTTTCTCAGCGCCGCCACATCCTTCGCGGGCATATCCTCCACCACGATCAGGGAGAAAGCGCCCTTGCCGAATTCATCCAGCAGCTCGTTCTGGCCGACGACCGTGTCCATGTCCTCGGGCAGATAGTCCAGCATATCGTAGTTGATGCGGGTATTGGCCATTCCCAGCACGGAGGGAATGAGAAGCAGCAACGCGACAATCAGAATAAGCACGCGGTTTTTTACAACCGCCTTGGATAAGCGCATGTTTTACTCCTACCTTTCCATTTATTCCACCCGGCACTCAGCGCCGTCAACGCGCTGATGTCGGATGATCTTGATGCTAAACAGCGCCACGCACAGGTTCAGCACGCCCTCCAGCATCATGCCGATGCCCAGCAGCACCGTCAGCGCACGCGCGCTTTGCATGGGCCGCAGCATCAGCAGCGCGCCCACTACGCCCGCCCCCACGGCCAGCGTCAGGATCAGCAGCCAGCTTTTCAGGCCGAACCGGCGCGCGTCCAGCGCCGATTGCAGCTTGAACAGCCCATCCGCCATGGTGGCGATGCCCAGCATCAGGCACAGGAACGACATCGCCTGGTCGGGATTGCGCAGGATGATCACGCCCAGCACCGCCAGCATCAGCCCCAGCGACAGATCAAACTGAAACGCCAGCCGGTACAGGTCTCTGGAAAAATACCCGATCAGCTTCACGATGCCAAAGGCAATCAGCATCGCGCCGACCAGCACGCCCAGCACAGAAACGGACATTTCATGCGTTACCAGCAGAACCACGCCCAGCACGCAGAACAGCACGGACATCACAATGTAGCTGATCTTCGCGGCGCGAACGGTTTTGAGTGTCGACATGAATGCCACCTCCTCTCATC
>ERZ857757.1638-NODE-1638-length-16961-cov-7.169052_pt1 | contig 16961 bp, 14 predicted proteins | sample MGYA00519764_ERZ857757 | MGnify/ENA primary metagenome ERZ857757 (study PRJEB31778, sample SAMEA3449359) | human gut metagenome | biome: human gut; feature: human-associated habitat; material: faeces | place: United Kingdom | collected 2010/2012 ... | reverse complement strand
TCTGGTGTACTTTTTGGTTACTTTTTCGTACAAGCGAAAAAGTAACAGAAAAACGTCCTTTTGGTTCTTTTTGCTAAAAGCAAAAAGAACGTAAAAACGTCCCTTAGGGAAATTTTCTGAAAAAGGAAAATTTCCCTAAGAGCTTCTTTCCGGGCTTTTCGGGAAAAGTCATACTTCTTCATGAGCCCTTTTCAGTATTTTGAAAAAACAAAACCGCCGTGTTCGGATGTCCGAACACGGCGGTATAAATTTGCTTAGCCCTTTTTAAAGGTCTTGCATTCCGTTTCACTGCTGCAACATGCATTCTCGCCGCCAACATCAATGCGGTCTGCCGTACAGGTGCAGTCACTGTTGTACTTGCATTCCTGCGCTTCGCATTCTACTTCACAGTTGTTGCAGGCACATTCACTCGGTGTGCAGTTGACAAAACCGTGCTCGGTGCGATCCGTGTAGCTGTCGCAGAGAGTTTCGTCACAGGTCTCTGCGTTCTCACCCTCAATGCGAATCGTGTCCAAACGGCAACCGCCGTCGCTGTTAAAACTGCATCCCTTTGCTTCACATCTGATTTTTGCCATTGTTACCATTCCTTTCGGTTTCTATCGATTCCTTTTATATTAAGCCGTGCGACTTCCGTGCGGCACAGGCTCCGAATGGTAGTATGCGTCAAAAATCCGATTTTATGAGCTGTTTTAATTTTTTTGTTCGTTCTATTTGAGCGACGCGTCAAAAATATGAATTACGCGCTCCGAATCCGAAATTTTTTCAAAACGGATCTCATACCGCTCGTCCGGCAAAGCATACGGAATGTTTTCGCACCATTCGCATGCCATAATGCCGTCGCGGTCAAAATAATCGTAAAAACCGGTCGCATATAAGCTGTCTTCGTCCGGTACGCGGTAGAGATCAAAATGGAAAATCTCCGGATTTCCCCGATATTCGTTCACAATTGCATAGGTCGGGCTGGATACACGCGCTCCCTTGCAAAAGACATCGGCAAGCCCTCGGATAAACGCCGTTTTTCCCGAACCAAGGTCGCCGAAAAAGGCTAAAAAATCTCCGGCTTTTAAATGCGGCGCAAAATCGCGGGCTGCTTTTTCGGTCTCTTCTTCGCTTTTTGTACGGAAAACGGCAATTTCTTTCAAGAATATCCCTCTTTGCTTTTATGGATTGATTAAATCTGCGTTTTGCATATATATTCATTTAAAAAGAATAAATATACATGCCTGTTGGACTCATACGTTTACATAATTTTGACGCTTTTCAAGTTGTCAACTCTTTTGTCGAATTCTGTCGAAAAAGGAGAATGCTCTCAAAAAACGGTTAAAAACGGGACTTTTTCATGGAGTTATAAACATTTTCCACAGAGTTTTCAACAATAAAACGGTGCAAATAATTTTTTGTGTGGAAAACTATGATTTCCGAATATCTGTTTTTTATTCGTAAACCAAGCTGTAAAAACGGCTTGGTTTCGTGTTTTTTCACTTAAAAACGAACATTTTATGCATTCGTGAAAATTCGCCGGGATGTGCTCTGAAAAAAGCATTTTTACACACCTTGCCAATACTTTCTGTCAAGACTGCGGAGCTGAATGGCTTGGGCGATATGCTTTTCGCCGATGATGTCGTTTTCATCCATATCTGCAATGGTTTTGGCAAGCCGCAGAATGCGGTCATAGCCGCGTGCGGACAGTCCCAATCGGTCAAACGCCGCCGCAAGAAGCGTGTCAGCGCGCTCGTCGGTCACACAATATTCACGAATCATGGCTGGCGTCAGCTGGCCGTTGGCATAGATCCCTGTGCCGGCATAGCGTTTTGTCATACGTTCGCGTGCCTTTTCCACACGCCGCCGGATATCCGACGATTTTTCGCGCGGTGTATTATCGCGCAGAGTTTCATAAGTAAGCGACCCGACTTCGATCTGAATGTCGATTCGGTCGAGCATAGGGCCTGATATTTTGGCAAGATATTGACTTCTGGCAAACGGCGTGCAGGTGCATTTGCGGTCAGGACAGCCGAAATAGCCGCATTTGCAGGGATTCATGGCGCACACGAGCATGAATTTGCTCGGAAAGCGCATTCGTCCGTTGACGCGCGCAATGGTAACCGCACCGTCCTCAATCGGCTGGCGGAGCGCGTCGGTGCTGTCTTTTTTGAATTCGGCCAATTCATCCAAAAACAGAACGCCGTTATGTGCCAAAGATATTTCTCCGGGCATAGGTGTTTTGCCGCCGCCGATCAGACTGGCCGTAGACATAGTGTGATGCGGCGAACGGAACGGGCGGCTGACGACAAGCGGTTTGTCTTTCGGCAAAGAGCCGCAGACCGAGTGCACGCGCGTTGTTTCTATGGCTTCGTCGAAACTCATGGGCGGCAAAATGCCGGGAAGCCGTTTGGCAAGCATGCTTTTGCCTGTTCCGGGTGGGCCGATCAACAGTATGTTATGCATGCCGGCCGCCGCAATTTCAAGCGCGCGTTTGGCGTTTTCCTGTCCCTTGACGTCGCAGAAATCCGGAATTCCGTCATATGACGCCGAAAGAAGTCCGCCGGTGTCGAGCGATGTCGGTTCGATCCGGACAAGGCCGGTGAGGTGCGCAATCAATTCGTTGACGTTGTCCACTCCATATACCGTGATTCCGTCCACAACAGCTGCCTCGGCGGCGTTTTCAAGCGGAACATAGATTTCGCGTATACCGGCGGCTTTGGCGGCAAGGCACATGGACAGTACGCCGCACACGCGTCGGATACCGCCCGAAAGGGAAAGCTCACCGATAAAGCATTTGCCGTCGGTGTCTGTGGTGGCAAGAACACTGCTTTTGAGAATAGCAAGCAAGATGGCAAGGTCGAAAGCCGTGCCTTGTTTTAATCGGTCGGCTGGTGCAAGGTTGACGGTGATGGCTGTCATGGGAAATTCAATGCCGGAGGAGCGGATGGCTGCCTTGATACGTTCATATGCTTCACGCACAGCAGCATCCGGAAGTCCTACAAGCGTAAAACCCGGAAAAGAACCGGAAGAAAAGCATTCCACATCCACCATAAAGCCGTCGATTCCGTATACGGCCGCCGATTTTACCGTTACCGTCATGTGCCTTGCACCCCCATTTCCGATTTTTATTTCAATTACTGTTTGGCGGTCTTCAACATAACGTCATGATAGCCGCCCTCGACGATACTGGTCGCCGAAACAAGCGTGATCTTGGCGTTCTTCTGTAAATCCGGAATGTTGGTTACGCCGCAGTTGCACATGGTGGACTTGACCTTGTAAAGGCTCTTTGCCACATTGTCGTGCAGGCTTCCGGCGTAGGTGACATAGGAGTCAACGCCCTCTTCAAACGAAAGCTTGGCTTTGCCGCCAAGGTCGTAGCGCTGCCAGTTGCGCGCGCGGTTGGAGCCTTCGCCCCAGTATTCCTTGACATAGGTGCCGTTAATGTTGAGTTTGGACGTCGGGCTTTCGTCAAAACGTGCAAAGTAACGGCCGAGCATCATGAAATCTGCGCCCATGGCAAGCGCAAGCGTCATGTGGTAATCGTGAACAATGCCGCCGTCCGAGCAGACCGGAACGTAAACGCCGGTCCTTTCGTAATATTCATCGCGTGCTTTTACAACGTCGATAAGCGCCGTCGCCTGACCGCGGCCGATACCTTTTTGTTCGCGTGTAATGCAGATCGAACCGCCGCCGATACCGACTTTGACGAAATCCGCACCGGCTTCGGCAAGGAATAAGAAACCGTCGCGGTCAACTACGTTGCCGGCGCCTACCTTGACCTTGTCGCCATAGGTCTTGCGGATAAAATCGAGCGTTTTTTTCTGCCAACAGCTGTAACCCTCTGAGGAGTCGATACACAAAACGTCCGCACCTGCCTCGACAAGCGCCGGAACTCTCTTTTCGTAGTCAAGCGTGTTGATGCCGGCGCCGACCACATAGCGCTTTTGCGCGTCGAGAAGCTCGCCGGGATTGTCCTTGTGCTCAGAATAGTCCTTGCGGAAAACCATGTATAACAGTTTCCCAGCGTCATCGATGATCGGGAGTGAATTGAGTTTGTTTTCCCAGATGATGTCGTTTGCGGCTTTTAAAGTCGTTCCGGAGGGCGCGGTGATAAGGCGTTCGCGGGGCGTCATGAATTCTTTGACGCGTACATCGGTCGCCATGCGGCTGATACGGTAATCACGGCTGGTAACAATGCCTAAAAGCGTGCCGTTGGGCGTGCCGTCGTCGGTGATGGCGATGGTGTTGTGCCCGGTGCGTTCGACTAATGCGACAACATCGGCAAGCGTGTGTTTCGGCGTCAGATTGGAATCGCTGACAACAAAACCTGCTTTGTAGCTCTTGACGCGCGCAACCATGGCCGCTTCATCTTCAATTGACTGCGAACCGTAAATAAAGGATACGCCGCCCTCCTTGGCAAGAGCGATAGCCATGGTGTCGTTTGAAACCGACTGCATGATAGCCGAAACAAGCGGAATGCTCATCTCAATGGCCGGCTTTTCACCTTTTTTGTATTTGACAAGCGGCGTTTTTAAGGAAACATTTGCCGGGATGCAATCCTCGGAGGTGTACCCGGGAACGAGAAGATATTCACTGAACGTATGCGACGGTTCGTCGAAATAAAATGCCATAATTTTCCTATCCTTTCTGCTTTACGTAATATTATTGTAACTTATTTAGTCTATTTTATCTATTTTACCGCTTTTGCGCCGTTAAGTCAAGATAAACTTGCCTTTTTCGGGCAAATTCGTCGATTTATAACAAAATACAGCGCCTGTTTTCGGACAATATGGCGTATTTTGATTAACCAAGCTCTTTTCACGATAAAACTCTTGCAATTGTGCGTCAAAGGAGTTATAATACTATAATACAAAGTACATTTGTGCGTTCAGCACATGTTTCTATTTTCCCGAAAGGCGCGGCTTTTGCCGCATGGTTGCCATGAAAAATATTAAAGACGCTAAAATCGTCGTTGTAAAGGTCGGTACTTCTACGCTTACTTATCCGTCAGGGATGTTGAATCTGCGGCGTATCGATTCCCTTGTCAAAACGCTCTGCGATTTGCAGAATTCCGGAAAGAAAATGATTTTGGTCAGCAGCGGCGCGGTGAGCGCCGGACTTGCCAAAATCGGCTTTTTGCGCCGTCCCGATACCATTGAGGAAAAACAGGCGGCGGCGGCTGTCGGTCAATGTGAACTGATGAATATGTACGAAGCGCGCTTCGCCTCGTTCGGTCATAAGGTCGCCCAGATCCTGATCACGCGCTTTTCGGTGGAAAGCGATGTCATGCGGCGCAATGCCGAGGGAACGTTCCGCGTGCTTCTCGAAATGGGCTGTATCCCGATTGTCAACGAAAACGACAGTGTGTCCTATGAAGGAATCAAATTCGGCGGAAACGATCTGTTGGCCGCTTATGTGGCCGGGATTGCCTCTGCGGACGCCCTAATCAATATGTCGGACGTGGACGGCCTTTTTGACAGCGATCCGCGCACTAATCCGAATGCAAAGCTTATCCGGCGCGTTGAACAGTTTGACGATGCAATTTTGAAAATGGCCGGCGGAGCCGGAACCGTGCGCGGCACGGGCGGCATGAAAGCCAAGATCAACGCCGCTATCATCGCGGCAGAAGCCGGAATCCCCTCAATGATCGTAAACGGCGCCAAACCCGAAATTCTTTATGATATCATGGACGGAAAAGAATGCGGCACGACCTTTATGGTCGATAAGATATGAAATCGGCGCATAATTTTCTTGACCGTCCGTATCCGGAGGAACTATGAAAGCTTCTTATCAGAAAAAGCGCTCACGCTTTTTCGCAGTGGCTCTCGCCGCGTCGTTTGTCTGTTCGGCACTTGCCTTCTCGGCACAACAGTCGGGTGTTGCAAGCATTGCGGCAGGCGCTTTGGGCACAGTGGTCGCACCATTGCAAAAACTTGGCTCGGGCGCTTATGAAAAACTCGAAGAAAAAACAGCGTATTTCAAAGAAATCGATTCACTCCGCGCGGAAAATGAAAAACTGAAAACGGAAATTACCGCTTTGGAACGTCAGGTCTCCGAGCTTGAACCGACGAAAAAAGAAAACGATATGCTCTATCACTTTCTCGAACTCAAACGGGAAAGAACCGATATCAAAATGGTCAACGCAACGGTCATCGGACGCGCTTCTTCCAATTATACTTCGGAATTCACCCTCGATAAGGGCAGTATTCATGGACTTGAAAAGGATATGCCGGTCATGGCGGAGGATAATACGCTTTTGGGCGTGCTGATCGAAGTCGGACCAACCTATGCGCGCGGTAAGGCAATGACCTCTTATGACGTGACTATCGGCGTGAAAAATGAGCGTACCGGCGAGCCGTCACTGCTTTCGGGAAGTCTGTCGCTTGACCGCAAAGGCCTTTGCGAGGCCGCGGATCTTTTAGAAAGCTCGGATGTCCGCGTCGGAGATATCATGCGTACCTCCGGCCTTGGCGATACCTATCCGCCGGGATTGTACGTCGGAACTGTCACAGAACTTGTGCCGGATGCCCTCGATCATACCATAAGCGCTGTTGTCAAGCCTTCTTCAAGCGTCTATGATACCGATCTTGTCATGGTCATTACCGATTTTGACCGTTCGGTTTCAGCCGATACTTCTCCGGCCGATACGGTAACGGATCCTGTCGAAAACCCGGAACAGTCGGATTCATAAATCTTTGTAACTTCGCCGCCGTGTCTTTCCGATACGGCGGCGTAACCGAATAATCCAGACAGAAAGGAGCGTTTGGCATGCCGCTTGTTCTTTCCCCGGCCGGTTCGCCGGAAGCCCTCTATGCCGCCCTGAACGCAGGGGCTGATGAAATCTATTTCGGACTTCCGTCTTTCAACGCACGCGAAAATGCGAAGAACTTTACGGAATCCGACGCGCGCGCCGCCATTCGCGCCTGTAAACTCTGCGGCGTGAAAACCAATATTACACTAAATACCCTCGTTTCCGACCGCGAACTGGACGGCGCACTGCGTCTTGCTTATAACGCTGCTTGCATGGGCGCGGACGCTTTCATCGTCCAAGACCTCGGCCTCGCACGAGCTTTAAAAAAAGCTATTCCCGAAATTACCCTCCATGCAAGTACCCAGTGTGCCTGCCATAGCTTCGAGGGCGCAAAAAAGCTTGCCGAATCCGGCTTTGAGCGCGTCGTCCTCGCAAGAGAATTGGACTGTGAAGAAATCCGGAAAATCGTCAGCCTCGGTGTCGAAACCGAAGTCTTTGTCCATGGCGCCCTGTGCGTCTGCCATTCGGGATTGTGCTTAATGAGCGCTGTTATCGGAAAACGGAGCGGTAACCGCGGCCTTTGCGCACAACCGTGCCGTTTGCCGTATAGCTTGTCGGAGAAAAAACCGAAAAATACCTATCCGCTCAGCTTGAAAGATTTGTCACTCGTCGGTCATGTGCCGCTCCTTGCCGAACTCGGTATTACGTCGCTAAAAATCGAGGGCCGTATGAAGCCGCCCTCTTATGTGGACGGCGTGACGCGCGTGTGGAAAACGCTTGTCACGGAAAACCGACCGGCAACACACGAGGAAATGGAGTATCTCGAAGCCCTCTTTTCGCGCGGCGGCTTTACCGACGGCTATTTTACCGGCCATTGCCGCGCGGAAAACCGCTCTATGTACGGCATCCGAACCGAGGAAGATAAACGGAAAACCGAAAAACTCACCTCCGAATCCAAAACTAAACCAGCAGAACGAAAACGCCCTGTGCATATATCCGCCTCCTTTGAAGTCGGAAAATCGCCGGAAATCACCATTTCCGACGCACAGGATCCATCCCTTTTTGCTCATGTCACCGCCGATTTTGCGGTAAGCCCTGCTGCTTCTTCTCCGGTGTCGGAAAAAGAAATCGAAACGTCACTAACCAAACTCGGTACAACTTCGTTTATGTGTACCGGTATACAAATAGGTGCGCACGGCAATCTTTTCCTTGCCAAGTCACAACTGAATGCCTTGCGAAGAAATGCCGTGGAAGCGTTGGAACAGAAAATTCTATCTTTTCCGCCGCCCTCTTTCCTGCCGGAACAAGCCGCTTTGCCGGAACGCAAACCGGAAGTACGCGAAGCACCTCTTTCGCCGCGCCCGGTGCGGCTCTTTCCGAATACCGTCCGCGCACTTGAAAAAATGCTTGATGACAACCGGAACAAACAAACGGAAAGCGTTTGCCTGCCGCTGTCACTGTTTGAACCGAACCGGACACAACAGCGCGAACAGGCGTTGACTGTTCTGGAACAAGAACGCTTGCCTTTCGGCGTGCGGATGCCGCGCGTCGTGTTTTCTGCCGAAGAAGCGGCTGCGAGGAACGCTTTGCGAAGGGCCGAAACGTGCGGCGCAGAGTATGCCGTCGCGGAGAATATCGGCGATTTGCCGTTAATCCTCGAAACCAATCTGAAATTGTATGGCGGTGCGGCGTTAAACGTCTATAATTCCCAAACAGTGCGCTATTTTGCTGAACAGGGCATGACGGATATCACGCTTTCTCCCGAACTGACACCGCCGCAGATGCGCGATCTGGTGCATCCGGAAAACGTTCGTTTTTCGCTTATAGGTGCAGGCTGTTTGGAACTTATGGTTCTCGAATCCTGCGTGATTCGGGCCGGTTCTTCCTGCCGCAGGACGGCCGATGGCGAGATCTGCGCTTATCTTACCGATCGTCTCGGCTTTCATTTTCCCATTCGGGCGGCACAGAGATTCGGTGAAAATAACTACCCGTGCCGCAACATTCTCTTGAACAGTGTTCCGCTTCGGCTGATTGAAAAAAACGCGGAGATTGCCAAGGCTGGTGTGCAGACTGTTTGTGTGTATGAAGAACCGGATATGCCAATATAAGTATACCGGTATATAAAGATATAGGATAACATAGTATGAAAATTGCTCATTTGAATTTTCCGCATGGCCTGTTTTTGGCGCCGATGGCCGGCGTGACCGATTTACCGTTCCGTGCGATATGCAAAAAATATGGTGCTGAGGGCGTTTTTACGGAAATGATCTCTTCGCGCGCCTTGTGCTATCACGATAAAAAAACGGCGGAACTCGCCGTCATTTCCGAAAACGAGCGGCCGTGTTTTTTGCAGATCTTCGGAAACGACCCGGAATGCATGGCGCAGGCCGCCGTGCTTGCGGCCGCTTTTTCGCCCGACGCGGTCGATATCAATGCCGGATGCCCGGCGCCCAAGATCGTCAAAAGCGGCGACGGCAGTGCGCTTATGCGCGACCCCGACAAGCTGTACGATATCATAAAAGCGGTCAAGACAGCGCTTGTGCCTTTTGGTATACCGGTTACAGTGAAATTCCGCGCCGGTTTTGATGCGGAACATAAGAATGCTGTTGAAGTTGCGCGTGCCTGTGAAAGGGCGGGAGCGGACGCTGTGACGGTACATGGCCGTACACGTGAGCAGATGTATGCGCCGCCGGTTGACCGGAAAATTATCCGTGCTGTCAAGCAAAGCGTCGGGATACCGGTCATCGCAAACGGCGATATTACAGACGCAGACAGTGCGCTCTCCATGCTTTTCGAAACCGGATGCGACGGGATCATGGTTGGGCGCGGTGCGCTCGGAAATCCCTATATATTTGAAGAGATCCTTGCGGCGCTGGAACAGAAAAACTATACGCGTCCGACCGGTGAGCAGATTTTTGCGGATATCCAAGCGCATATTACGGCATTATGCGAATTGAAAGGCGAGTATACCGGTATACGGGAATCCCGGAAACATGCAGCGTGGTATTTAAAAGGAATGCCGAATGCCGCCGCTTCACGCGATAAGATCAACCGATCGGAAAATCTTGCGGATATTCTTAACATCATTGAAGGTGTATGCCGACATGCATCGGCGATTTGATGAATAAACCGAAAATGAGCCTTATAAAATTGTATATTTTTAATATATAACCTGTAAATTCAGGCGGATATCCGTTGACTTTTGCTTGTTTTGTTCTTATAATAAATACTGAAAGTGACCGGCTTACGCCGGTATTTCTTTTGATAACGGATGAAAAGTCCTTTCAAACGGAGAGATGTATATGAATGATACGAAACCGAAGGAAAACCGAAAAATTTTAAAGATTGTCCCCGTTGTTTTCCTCGTTTTGTCCTTGGCCCTCGGCGTTTTTCGCAGTTTTTTACTGTTTACGGATATCGATACGGCAAACGGTTTATACACCGATACCCATTTGGGCAGTCTTTTTGGCACTTGTGCCATGGTACTTTTTGTGGCGGCACTGTTGGCCGGCTTTGTGGCAAGACGCTTTGACTATGCGCGTCCGATCAAGAACGAATCGATTTCTGTGGCTTTTGCCTCGACCATCTGTGCACTCATGATGGTGGTTATTTTCTTTGGCGATATTTTTGATATGGTGGTCGGCAAACGCCCGGTAAGCATTCTTTTATGTGCGGAGACTGTACTTTGCGTACCGACGATTCTGTATTTTTTCGTCATTTGTTCAAAAGGCGCCAAAACCGATATCACAAAACCGGCGACATACAGCCTGCTTCCGTTATTTCCTGCACTGTATGCGGCCATGCGTACCATAACGCTGTTTATTGACAAAGAAACGCAGATCAATGCTTCCCAGCGTACATTTGTGCTTTTGACGATGATTTGTATTATGATGTTCTTTGTTACCGAAGCGGAATTTGCGATTCCCCGGCTTTGTCAGGACAAAGAGAATGAAAAAAAGACTATGCGCGGCATTGCGGCCAAGTATTATGCGCTCGGCATTGCGGTTTCAAGTCTTGTGCTTGTGATTATAGTTACCTATGCTTTTGCGCAGGCATTCTGGCTTTTCACCGACGAGAGTTTGCTCTATAACATCATGGATGTCTGTTTTGGTCTGTATGCCTTAATACGTGTATTTTCCCTTTAAGACCAAACAAAATGCGCCCCAAAACGAATATTTCCCCCAAAATAACTGGAACGCGGCTTTTGAGAAAAGCCGCGTTTTTTTAAGAGCGGCAAGATAAACCTTTGCCGCTCTTAAATGTTATTTGCGATTTTTGCAGAAATCCGGGATTTCCACCGGCATACTGCCGCTTGCGATCGATTTTTCCGAAAGCGGTGTTATCGACATCCAAGCCGCCGCATCGTATGCGTCGATCGGCATGGCGCGTCCCTCCCGTACACAGTCGAAAAATTCGTTGTAAACCAAATAATCCATGCCGTCGTGACCGCCCTGTATTCCCTCGGCACGATACTTCTTCCAGACGTCATGCTCATATTCTGCGGCAAATTTCTCTGCATTGCCCCAATTCGGTTTCCAGTTCCAGAACTCTCCCATACCGTCTAAATAAATCGAATCGGTTGCCTCTTCATAAAGTCCCTTTGTTCCGTGTACGCAAAAACCGCGCGTGTAAAAACGTGAAAGCGTTGTGTCAAGCGTCAGGGCAACCGTTTCGCCGCGTTCGCATTTGATGATCGTGCTTACTATGTCACCCTGCGCAAAGACCGCATTCTTCAAAGCCGTATCCTCCGGCTTCTTTTCGGCTATGAATTCATGCATGCCGACCGCTTTGGAAGCCGTGGCTGTCAAGGACACAAAGCGGTTGCCGTGGTTGATGTCGAGAATTTTTGCAATCGGTCCGAGCTCATGCGTCGGATAATTCTCACAGTTTCGGGTGAGGTATTCGTCCAAACGATAGTGACGGTTTTCGCGCCCGAACCCGATCTCCTCGCGCAAATCATGATGATATCCGCCCGAACAGTGTACAATTTCGCCGAAAACGCCCTTTTTTACCATGTTGAGCGCCATCATTTCACGTCGGCCGTAACAACAGTTTTCGAGAAACATATACGGCGTCCGCGTCTTTTCCCATGTTTCGACAAGCGAAAAGCATTCGTCAAGGCTTTCCGCTCCGCCTACTTCACTGCCGCAGGCTACGCCTTGTTCCAACGCATATAAAACCATGGGAACGTGCTGTTTCCAAGGCGTGGCGATGACAACTAAATCCACTTTGTCCCGGTTAATCAGTTCCTTGTAATCGCATGTTGCAAACGGCGCTTTTTTGCCGGCATCGGTGCAGTCTTTGACCGCTTTTTCTGTGCGGTCGGGATATATGTCGCATACCGCCGCCACTTCCACGCGGTCGGAGGGGATGAATAAGCCTTTTAAAAGACCTCCGCCGCGCTGTCCGAGTCCCACAAGTCCGAGTTTCAGTTTTTCTGCCATTTGAATGTCTCCTTCAAAAATGTCTTTACAAAAACGTTTGTTTATGCTATGATTATAACATACCAATCTTGCAGAAACAATTTGAAAAAGGACAATTTTTATATAAAAATGGATAAATCTTTCTATGTCGAACTGACAGATAAGCGGAATAACGAGCGTTTCATTTCCATTGACCGCATTTATACGCTGTTTGACCATAAACGCGCGTCGGATTTCTATTTCGGCGGCGAGTGCCATTCAGCCTGGGAAATGGTGTATATTGCAGAGGGCGAAGTCGGCGTGAGCGCCGACGACCGCGTATACACGTTAAAAAACGGCGATGTGATTTTTCATCAGCCGATGGAGTTCCATAAAATTTGGAGTGAAAACGGCACCGAACCGCGCATTTTTATCATGTCCTTTGACATGAGCGGCGCCTATGCGTATCGGTTGCGCAAAGGCGTTTTCCGTCTGTGGGATGAGCCGCTGCGCATTATGAACACTATCCGCGCCCTGCCGGGCTATCCCGGTATTCTGGAAACGCGCACCGCAACTGATTACGTTGTGTTGCCCGATATGCCGATTGTCTTTCCGCTTATGGAAGCGTTTCTTTTGTGCCTTGCCCATGCAGAAACCGCTCTTTTGCCGTGTAACGTCGGCGGCAAGATCGATCTGTATACCGCAATCGTCGAGCTATTGGAGAAAAATGTGTATGGACGGATCACGACCGTCGAAATTGCCAAACATCTTTGCGTCAGCACAGCCACCGTCAAAAAATGCTTTGCCGAATATGCCGGATGCGGTGTGCACAAATATTTTTTAAAGATCAAAATACGCACGGCGATTGAACTGTTGGAAAAAGGAAACACAGTGGGGGAGGTCAGCGAAAAGTTAGGTTTTTCGGATTCCAACTATTTCAGTATTGTTTTTAAAAGAGAAACAGGACATGCCGCTATCAAGCATCGGAAAAATGCTAAAACGGGCATGTCCTCGGAATCATGATTGTTTATTTTATTAGCCGGAGGAGCTTTTTTTACCAGTCACGCGGTTTGCGCGGCTTTTTTCCGGATGATTGCAAACGCAATCACGCAGATGATGACCGATAACAGCGATCCGGCGGCCGTGGCAAGCCCCATGGGCAGCAAAGTGTCCGGAAACCATTTGGAGGTCAGGTATGCGCCCGGCACACGCACGCATACAACGGCAAGGATGTTGTGTAAGAACGAAAGACCGGATTTGCCGCAGGCACAGAAATAGCCGCTGAAACAGAAATGGATCCCGGCAAACGCACAGTCCAAAATGTAGCCGCGCAGATATCCGCCGCCTAACCGGATGACTTCGGCGCCGTCTGCGGCGTTTTTGTCCGTAAACAGTGCGACGATCGGATTGGCCGAAAACTGAATGAGCACCGTCATGAGAATGCCAAACCCGAAAGCCATGAAAATGGCGTAGCGAAGCGTTTGAATGGCGCGCTCGGGTTTGTTGGCGCCGATGTTCTGCGCGCCCAGCGCGGAAACAGCCGAAAGCATGGAGGAGGGGACAAGAAACAGAAAACCGATGATCTTTTCGACGATTCCGACTGCCGCCGCGTCCGTTAATCCGCGTTTATTGGCGATAACCGTGATGACGATAAATGCTATCTGGATCAGACCGTCCTGCAAGGCAACCGGAACGCCGATTCCCAAAAGCTTGCGCATGACGGCGCTCTGCGGCTTGAAGTCGCTTTTTTCAAGCGGAATGCTGTGTCTTTTTACAATCACAGCTAAGGAGAGAAATACGCTGAACGCTTGTGAAAGCGTTGTTCCGAGCGCCGCTCCGAGGGGGCCGAGACGGAAAACACCCATAAACAGATAATCGAGCGCGATGTTGGCGGCACAGGCGGCCGCAATGAAGTACATCGGGCTTTTGCTGTCTCCCAAGCCGCGGAAGATGGAACTGATGATGTTGTAGGCAGTGATAAACGGAATGCCGATGAAGCAGACCGTCAAATACCGCACCGTTCCTTCAACCGCTTCGTTTGGCGTGGACATGACCGATACGATCGGCCGGACGAGGACAAGCAGCAGCACCGCAAGCCCTACGGAGAGAGCCATGAAGAGCGTAACCGTGTTTCCGACTGCACGCGAAGCTTTCCGCCTGTCGCCGCCGCCGACGGCCTGTCCGACCGTCACGGTCGTCCCCATGGCAAGCCCCACGATCATGACGATCAACATGTGCATGACCTGTGAACCGATCGAGACTGCCGTTGTAGCGGCTACATTTTCAAACTGACCGACAATGAATAAGTCGGCCATACCGTAAAGCGTCTGCAAAAAATAGGACAGAAGATAGGGCAGGGAAAAGAAAACAAGTTTTTTCAAGACACTGCCGGTTGTGAGATTTCTTTCAACTGTTTTTTTCATGATAGTTGCCAAAATTCTCTTTGAAGTTTAAGAATACAGATTTCCGTTTGAAATATTCAAAAATGTTTTTTGATCCGTCTTTTTATCCGATGTCCGGCCGGTCGGTGAATTCCACGACCGGTTTTCCTTTTAAGGCATCCGATTCAAACACTGTCAGGGTGTTTGTTCCTCTTTTCAGAATCGAAGCCGGAACATACAGCGCCCTTTGAGGGCCGATCTCCCAAAAACGTCCGAGATTGAAACCGTTGAGCGTCACAAAGCCTTTGGTAAAAGAATCTGTTCGCAAAAAGGTGTCGCACGGCGTGTCGGAAATTTCAAAAGTGCCGCGGTAAAAGGCAGGCGCGGCCTGGGTGTGAACCGGCGAAAAGGCGAGTTTATCGAGACCAGTCATGGGAAGCGGATATGCGTCCCACGAAAAGTGGATCTTGTTACCGAGAAGCACCCGGCCGGGCAAGCCTTTGAGCCGCATCATCTTGGGCCCGAAATTGGCGCGCCCCATGTTTTCCACAAGAATGGTCAGAACATCGCCGCTCCGGGCGTTTATCGTAACCGACAGAGAGCCGTTGATATAGGCGATTCCCTGCAATTTGTTGCCGACCAATACCTGGGCGCGGTCGCCGAGACTTTCAAAGGAGAGAACGGCGTTCTCATAATCGCGGTTCAAGATGGTCTGATAGGCAATATAACCGTATCCGATTCCGTATTTTTCCATGGCGCGCGGCACATCGCTGTGAATCGGCGCGCTGATCTTATCTAACTGTTCTAAAAGAAGCGCCTGCTCGGAAAGCTCGATTTTTCCGTAAGCGGCCTTTTTCCGGTTTTCCGGAACAGGCGGCGGAGTGACGCCGGTGCATTCTTCGATGACCTTTCGCACAGCGAAATATTTCGGCGTTGTATCGCCGCATTCCGAAAGAAGCGCGTCGTAATCGTAGCTTGTTACGTCCGGCGCAAAGGTTTCATAATGGTTGGCGCCGCTTGTGAAACCGAAATTGGTGCCGCCGATGAACATATACATATTTAAACTGCCTTTGGCAAGCATGTCGCGCACAACGCCGGCATAGGTCTGCGCGTCTGTGGTATGATGTTTTTCATCGCCCCAGGCGTCAAACCATCCGTCCCACATTTCCATACACATTTTCGGTCCATCCGGGAAGAGCTTATCGTGAGCGGCGAAGCTTTCGGTTACCCGGCTGCCGAAATTGAGCGTTGCAAGACACCCGTCTATTGTCCCGTCCAAAAGATCGGTCACTGACGTGCCGTCAGAGGTGAAAAGCGGAACATCGATGCCGCGCGCACGGTAGCCGTCGCGCAGATAAGCAAGGTATTGCTTGTCATCGCCGTAATAGCCGTATTCGTTTTCGCATTGTAGCAGAATCACATTGCCGCCGCAGGTTACAAGATGAGGGCGGATCTTTGCAAGCAACACATCCAGATATTGATCGAAATGCCCGATATAACTTTTGTTCATGCAGCGGATCTCCATGTCATCGTCGGTTTGAATCCACCACGGCAAGCCGCCGAACTCCCATTCGGCACAGATGTAAGGACCGGGACGGACAATGGCCATAAGACCGGCTTTTTCCGCCTCGTCAAGGAAAGCTTCAATATCCAGCCGACCGGAAAAATCAAATACGCCGGGGGTTGGTTCATGAAGATTCCAGGCGCAATAGGTTTCAACGCAGTTGCAGCCGAGAGCGACAAGCTTTGCAAAAATATCGCCCCAGGTGTCTGGCATGTTGCGGAAATAGTGTACTGCGCCGGAAATGAGCTTAATGGGGGCGCCGTCTTTGTAAAAATGATTTTCTTTTATCTCAAACGTCATATAGTTACCTCGGTTTTGTGTATCAGTAGGATGTTTCCAGTATAACATAAAATGTGCCAGTATGCAAGAGTTTTGTGTGTCGAAAAAAAGCTTAGTCAAAAGTTCGGGATTTTTCACAAAAAGGCTTGACAAAACGGCCGGAATATGATATGATATCATACGTTGAGCAAAGTAAAACCTTCACAATACGGAGGGGTATCGAAGCGGTCATAACGAGGCGGTCTTGAAAACCGTTTGTCCGAAAGGGCGCGTGGGTTCGAATCCCACCCTCTCCGCCAGACATTTTCAAGGTTTCGTCCGAAATGTGTTATGCATAGCGAACAGAGCTTTTTACTTTGTGTTTTCCGTATATACAGTTAGCAGATGTATGTACGTCCATTGGCAGTAACCTTTCACACACGGAGAAGTACTCAAGTGGTGAAGAGGCGCCCCTGCTAAGGGTGTAGGTCGGGCAACCGGCGCGAGAGTTCAAATCTCTCCTTCTCCGCCAAATAAGAAAACCGCTTGTATAGCGGTTTTCTTTGTTTTTGGTTAATGAAAACCACTCGCTAAGCGAGTGGTTCGAAAAAGGCTTTTGCCGA
>ERZ857757.1635-NODE-1635-length-16992-cov-3.088386_pt1 | contig 16992 bp, 16 predicted proteins | sample MGYA00519764_ERZ857757 | MGnify/ENA primary metagenome ERZ857757 (study PRJEB31778, sample SAMEA3449359) | human gut metagenome | biome: human gut; feature: human-associated habitat; material: faeces | place: United Kingdom | collected 2010/2012 ... | reverse complement strand
TTTCCGCCAGCCATGCGACGGCCTCGTCGGCAGTCTTCCGGAAATCCGAGCCGACCCAGCTCGTGTAGAGCGCGGGGTCGCTTACCTCTACCTGCCGGTCGACGATGATGACCGGGATGCCCGCCGTGCGCGCTTCCTCCAGCACGCTTTCCCAGCCCGTCTCCGTGACCGGCGCGAGGACAATGTAATCCACGTCCTGCTGGATGAAGGTGCGGATGGCCTTGAACTGGTTCTCCTGCTCCTGCCGGGCGTTGTCAAACAGCAGCTCAAAGCCGTTTTCCTCGCTCAGGCTCTCGCGCATGGATTCGGTGTTGGCCACGCGCCAGTCCGATTCCGCGCCGACCTGTGAAAAGCCGACGGTGATGCGCGTCGTTTCTGCCTCCGGCGGCTGCCGGACATAGGGCATACAGCCGCTCAGAAGCAGCATGAAGCTGAGAAACAGAAGCGTCAATCGCCTCATGCCTCCGCCTCCTTTCTGATGGGAAAGCGCAGCGTGACCGCCGTTCCGGCGTTCGGCTCACTTTCCAGTTCTATGGAGCACTGCGCGCCGTACAGCAGCCGCAGCCGCTGGAAGACTGTCCGCAGGCCGAAGCCGATCTGCTCTTCCGCGTCCAGACTCTGCCGAAGCTGCTGTAAGCGTTCGGGCGTCATGCCTGCGCCGTCGTCGCGCACGCAGATCCGGACGTTCCCGTCCTCCTGCGCGGCGTCGACAAGGATATGGCCCAGACCGCGGCGCAGCTTGATGCCGTGGTAGAGCGCGTTTTCCACCAGCGGCTGCAGCGTCAGCTTCGGCAGGACACAGCCGCGCAGCTCCGGCTGGACGTGAATTTCATAGCAAAGAATATCCCGGTAGCGCACCTGCTGGATCTCCAGATAGCTGCGCACGTGAATTTCCTCTTCTCCCAGCGTGATGATGTCGCGGCCCTTGCTCAGAGAGCTGCGGAAGAAATTGGACAGGCTCGTGACCATCTCGACGGCCTGTTCGTTCTTGCCCGTCTCCACGAGCCAGATGATCGTGTCGAGCGTATTATAAAGAAAATGCGGGTTGATCTGGCTTTGCAGCAGCGCCAGCTCCATCGCGCGGAGCTTGGCCTGCTCCTGCCGGTTGAGCTCCATCTGCTGCTGCAAATGCTGCGCCATCTGCTCGATGCTGCTGCTGAGCGCCTGCAGCGTCTCGTCCTCGGCGACGACCGGCTCCCGCGCGGCAAGATCGCCCCGGCCGATGGACTGCGCGCGTTCACGCAGAGCGTAGATCGGCTGCGTGATGCTGCGGCTGATGGCGGCGGAGCGGCGCATGAGCACGCCCACAAGCACCAGCGCACCGGCGGCGACCAGCCCCAGCTCCAGCCAGAGCCGGGCAGTCAGCGCCGCCTGCAAAGAATCCAGGTAGCCCGCCTCATGATAAAGGTACGTATAAAAATACTGCTGGATCAGTTCTGTGAGAATATAGATATTGGATTCCAGCAGCTCCATTCTGGCCTCATAGCCGTCTGTTTCGGTGATCTGCACGATGCGCTCATGCAGGTTTTCGCACAGATCGATCGCGCTCGTGATGGCCTTGCGGCTCTGCCGGTCCTGCGTGCCGGACAGAAGCTCCTGCGCGAGCGCCTTTGCCTCGTCGACCTCCTGCAGCGGCAGCGTTTCGCCGTAGCTGCTGTCGATGACGTAGTAGTACATTTTGAGGTCGACCTCCTCCTTGAAGTTCTGGTTGAACTGGGAGGCGCGGACGATATTGGCCGTGACGAGGGAATACTGCTGATTGTGCAGCAGCAGGATCGCCAGCGTCGCCACCAGAATCACGCAGACGAGCAGCAGCATACTCCACAGCAACCGTCGCAGCGTTCCGTCCAGCGACGGATGCGGTTCACTTCGCTTCATGCCCGTCTCCGTTTCCCGCGCGGTAGCTGCTCGGCGTGCAGCCCTGCGTCTTTTTGAACAGGAAGCTGAAGTAGCGTGGGTCGCGGTAGCCGACCTCATACGCCACCTCGCTCGACCGCTTGCCGGAATAGCGCAGCAGCTCCTTCGCGCGCTCCATCCGCTTTTCCGTCAGGTATTCGACGAACGTCTGCCCCATCTCCTGGCTGAATACGCCGGAAAAATAGTTGGGGCTGATATTGGCGGCCTTCGCCACCGTGTTGAGCGAGAGCGTTTCATCGGTATAGTTCTGGTCGATATAGCGCAGCGCCCGCTTGAGCATGGATTTATACTGATTACCGGATTCCTCTTCCCGCAGCTCAATGGCGCGGCGCAGAAGCGCGGCGCAGCTTTTTTCCAGCGTCTCGCGTCCGCCGTCCGCCGGCAGCTCCTGCCCGGAGGTAAGCGGGCGCAGGAATTCCTCCTGCGAATAGCCGAAGCTCTTGGCCGCGCGGATGGCGCTGAAGCGCAGCTCCAGCAGCACATACTGCCGGAAGAGCATCGAATCCAGTGCGTTTCCGAAGGACGCAAGATATTCCGATACAAAATCCGGGATCTCCTCGCGCATACCGGTCTGCAGGAAATTGCGGATAATGGCGGGGTCGGCCTTGCTGGCGTCGACCTCGTCGAGCGCCGGGAGCGTCCCGCGCTGCGGCTTTTGCAGCACATCCGCCGTCAGCACGTGCCGTTCCGGCAGAAGATGCCGGTAGGAAAGGATCGTGTGCGCGCTTGCATAGCAGCCGGGCAGCTCGCTCAGGCGGGCGACCGGTTCGCTGACCGCCGCGTACCACGCAAGCGCTTCATCCCCGCCGCAGCGACGCTCGATGTTTTCCAGACACCGGCGCACAGCCTCATCCAGCCCGGCGGCGCTGCCCTTTACGATGACGCAGTAGGTCATGAGGTTGCACCGGAACAGCAGATACTCGCCATAGCGCAGCAGATACGCCATCAGCTCCTCCAGCCGTTCGGCCAGCGTCTGGGAATACTCCGCCGTGCCCCTGCTTTGCAGCGTGAGCAAAATGACGGTATAGCCCTCGGCGTCAATGTCGATCTGGAGCTTTTTTGCCTGCTCGTAGATTTCCGACACGCGCAGGGTGCCGGAGGTGATCTGTTCAAAGAACTTGCGGCGGGCAAACTGCTCATATTCTGGCCCTTCCTGCTGGAAGCGGCGCAGATAGTCCTTCTGTTCTCGCTCCTCGTCGATTTTCCGGCTGACATCCTCCAGCGTCTTCAGCAGCGACGCCTTTGTCACGGGCTTGAGCAGGTACTGCTCCACGCCGATCTCAATGGCCTCCTGCGCGAACTCAAAATCGTTGTGTCCGCTGATGAGGATGATCCTTGTCTCCGGCAGCTCGGCGCAGACGAGCTTGCTGAGCGCCAGCCCGTCCATAAACGGCATTTTGATATCCGTGATCAGAATGTCCGGGCGCAGCTTGCGGATCTGCGGCAGGGCAAGCTCCCCGTCGGGCGCATCGCCGCAGAATTCAAAGCCGTACCGCTCCCAATCGATGCAGTCGCGCAGACCTTCCCGCACGACACATTCATCCTCCACCAGAAAAACCTTCAGCAATGTGATCACCTCAACCCCATTGTACCATTCTTTCCCGGCGTTTGGAAGAAGCATTTCATTTTTTCGCCTGCACCCTACGAATTGGACAGATACGAATCATCCGTGATCGGGATGAAATTGTCGATTGGGGTCAGGGTATCCCGGAACGCGTACAGTTCATCATCGCTGCATTCTTCTGTGGTCATGAGCGTTTCTGCCCACTCCAATTGATCATTCACCATGGAATACAGGTCAATGTATTCGATATGCATAGATCCCTGGCCTCCATTGTGTACAATGATGCCGTTTCCGTCATACGCATAGAGGCAATTACTGTAATTCCAATAGTTTACGCTGCTCGGAATGACATCTGTGCCGTCAAACGTATAGATATAATATTCTGATATATTTTTGCGTACAATGAGCTCCGGCGTTCCATCCTGATCAATGTCATACAGGGTATATTCCGTTTTATATCCCGAGATCTCTGCCGGATACGTCAGCAGCACCGCTCTGTACTGCTCCGCAAACGACTGGCCCGCCGGGGCCGTGTCTGCTGCGGAGCTGACCGCATACGTATGCAGATCCACGCAGAAGATCATGGGGTCGTCATAATTGGGCGTGCCGCCGTGCAGATAGACCAGCGCCTGCTCTCCCCGAAGCTCAATTTCGCTGGCCCAGTAATAATTCGGGTCAAACTGCTCGATCCTTGCCAGCGTTTCGCCCGTATAGGACACCGCGAAAAAGTCCGGGCCGTATTGTCCGCACAGATAGAGCGCGGAATCGCCGAACGCGAAGCCCGTCGCTCGTCCCGCATAGTCGCTGTTTTCCCACAGGCGCGTTCCGGTCTGCACATCCAGACACACGACTGTCGTATTTTCAACATAATAATAGCGGTCACCCCGCTGTCCAAGCTCGACGACGGATATCATTTCAGTCACCCCGAACCTTGGCGTTTCGAAGCTCCATACCGTGTTTTCCGCGGCGTCATAGCCGGTAATGACGGCGTATTCGTCCACGCCCGACGGCACACGCGTCAGCTCAATTTTTTCAACCGCCGCCTGCTCCGGCTCTGTAGCAGCCGACGGTTCCGGTGTCGGTTCCGGCGTTTTTTCCGGCTCCGGTTCCGAATCGTCCGCGGTGCTGCCGCTTTCGGCCTCGTCATGCTTGGCCTCGTCGAGCTTGTCCCTGACCTGCCGGAGCACGCTTTCCAGCGCGGCTGCCCCGCTGTCATCTCCGCCGTCTGCTTTTCCGCACGCCGCAAGGCTGAGCAGAACGAGCATACAGACGGCCAAAATCATCCATCTTTTTCGGTTCATTGAAACTGCCTCCCATATTCACAAAATAATTCTGATCGTATTCTCCGCCGCTTACCGCAGGCGGTACCGGTAGAGCAGTCTGGTGCTGACCAGTTTCACATTGTCGGAGGATACTTGCGACTCACTCCAGTATGGCGTTCCATATCTGTAAAACGAATATGTATATAGTTTTTGACGGCTTGCTATCCGGTACTGCTCTTTCGGCTGCTCATAATATTTGGATGCTGTCGATATGTATGCAAAACCGAGTCCCTCGTCTGTATAAACATAATTTACGCCCGTTCCATGCCAGTCTCCGGATTCACTGTAGCTCTTTTCCGACCATACAACATAATAATCGCTGGCATAGGTTTTACCACCGCACCCTCCGGCCCATTTATAGCACGTGCCGTATCCATGCATATGCGCCGCAGCTATTACACAGGAAATAGTAATAGCGGTAAACCGTTCGCCGTTCTATCTTCTGGCCCTCTTCGACAACCACGCCATTTCCTAAATCTGTCCATTCTCCGAAGGGGCCGTAATCACCCCACGCATAGCTGCTGTCATATAGAGTCCAGCCGTCCAGTGTACTTTGACTGCTTGTTGTATACTCCTTCTTCTGATACTGATACTGCTTTTTCGCGTCCCCGACCTTTACCGCGTTCTGCGGGATCTCATCTTCCGGTGTGTAATCGACCAGCGGCCCGTAAAAATACGCAGTCAGGCTGATGTTTTCCTCGACCTTGATCGTTCTGTGCGTCTGCGTGCTGCCGTCGCTCCATGCGTCAAACTGGCAGCCCTCGCTCGGCACGACCTCAAGCGTGGCCGTCTCGCCCTTTTTGAACGTGCCGCCGCCCAGGACCGTGCCATAGCTGGTGTTGGAGCTGGAAAGCGAGACGACGTACCGGTCGGCTGGAGCGATCTGGACGGAAAAGGACGCTGTTTTTCCGCCATAGGACACCGTCACGGTCTGTTCACCTGTTGAGCTGAACGTGGTCGGACTGCAGGACAGCGCGCTGTCGCCTGCGTGGACGTTCTTTACGCTGCCGTCGGTGTAGGTCACTTCGATCTCAAGGCCGTTCAGGCTCAGGCTCTCGCCCTCGGTCAGCGCGGTATTTGGCAGATTGACGATCCGGATGGAGCTGACCTCCGCGTTTTTCACTGTGACGGAATAGCTTCCGGCCAGCTTGCCGTCATAATACACGGTCACGGCGGTGCTTCCCGCCGAAGACGAATCCAGCTCGCCCGTAAAGCCGGACGATACGGTTTCCTCGTCGCCGGTATTATATTGGATCAAAGCTGTCAGCCCTGTCTCATCAAACGCTTCGCCGACAAAATATTCTGTTTTTGCGCCGCTGCTGTCCAGCGTGATGTGCGTGATCTCCTGCTCTTTGACCGTGACGCGGCAGACGGCGCTTTTCCCGTCCTTCTCCGCCGTGATCTCGGCCTCTCCTGTGCGGTTCGCAGTAACAAGACCGCTTTCGTCGACCTCGGCGACCGCAGGATCACTGCTGCTCCACACAGCGCCGTCAAGCGGGTATTCCTCCGGAACGGCGGACAGGGAAAGCTGCGCCTCGCGGCCAACGAAGAGCGTCAGCGCCTGCTCACTCATGGAGATCGATTCCAGCACAACCGGCTCCTCCGGGATCGGAGCCGGCTCTGGCGGAATTGCGGGGTCCACCGTCTTCGTCTGGAGGGCCTGCCTGTAGAGAAGGATTCCCAAGATGCAGCCCGCCGCGATCACAAGCGCAGCCGCGCCGCAGACTGCGGGAATCAGCCAGCGCTTTTCCTTTTTTTCCGGCCTGCGCAGCTGTCTGTACGGCTCGTCCTTCCCGACGGTTTCGGCCCTTGAATAGAAGGACTGTGTCGTCTCCTCCGCCTGACGCGAGCAGGTGTATTTCCCGACCGTCGCGCCGCTCCGCTGCTCCGGCTGCCGCGCCTGCCGTCTGCTGCGGCCGAGTCCCGCCGGGACCACGCCGGGCCGCCAATGCTCCAGTCCTCCGTGCGCGATGAGCTCCAGCGCAAGCCGCAGCTCCATCGGGCTGCTGAAGCGCTCATTCGGGTCGAATGCGCAGGCCCGCAGGACGATCCGCTTCAGCTCCGGACTTCCGTGCAGCGGCGCGGGGAGCGGCTCGCCGCTCATGCGGCGCTGCAGCGCGATACTGTTGCTCTCGGCTGTCGGAACGTCCGGCGGCGCAAACGGCATACGCCGGTCATTCAGCAGCCAGTACAGCACAAGGCCGAGCGAATACTGGTCGACCTTCGCGTTGTAGCCTCTGTTCTGATAGACCTCAGGCGCCATATAGGTATACGTGCCCGCCTTTGTCGCCCGCGTCGTATGGTCGGACACGCGGGCGATACCGAAATCGCCGAGCTTAAAATCGCCGTTCCGATTGACAAAAATATTCTGCGGCTTGATATCCCGGTGGATGATTTTCTTTCGCTCACAAAGCTCCAGCGCCCGGCACAGATCGACGCCGATTTTGATCACCGTCGTCTCATCGATGGCGGTTCCCGCGAAATTTGCGCGGTAGTAATCCGTCAGCGAAGCCAGCAGCTCCATGCGGATCAGGATATCCCAGCCCGGATCATGGTCGTGCTGCACGATCTGGTGATCCTCATAGCTGACGATATGGCTGTTGCCCTTCATGTCGGAAAGCAGAAGGAATTCTCTCGAAATATCGTCCACCTGCGTTTTGAAATATGCGGTAATGCTCTTGTCATCCAGTCCGTCATCGCGGAAGGCTTCGATATCCGATTTGTTTTCCGGCACGGAGATCACCTTCAGCGCGGCGTGCTCCTCCATGCCGAATTTGTCGACACGGACAATTTCATAAACCGTTGAAAATCCGCCGGTGCCGATGGGCGGCTCTAAAATCTCCCATCCCGGCAGACGGGTACGATACTGCTGTTCCATGCGCCTCACCTCAATTCATTGATCTTGATCCCGATCACGCTGACGTTATCCCGCCCGCCGTTCTGCAGCGCCGCGCGGAGCAGATGCTCTGTGATCTGCCGGACGCTGGTATGCTGCCGGATGCAGTCGGCGATCATCACGTTCGGCAGCAGATCGGTCAGACCGTCGCTGCACAGCAGATAAAAATCACCGGGCTTCAATGCGCTTTTGACCAGATGCGGCACGAGCGTCAGCTCGTCCGGGAAAACGCCCAGATACTGTGTCAGCGGCGGTTTTCCGTGTCCTGCACCCTCCGGCACAGGCTCACTGTCGTCAACGGACATCTGCGTCAGCACGCGGCCGCGCAGCCGGTAAATGCGGCTGTCGCCAAGATTGCAGGCATAGACCTCCTCCGCCGTAAACAGGAGCGCGGCCACGGTCGTTCCCATCCGGCCATACGGCAGCGCTTCACATCCCGCGCATACCGCATCGTTCATCTCGCTGCACGCCTGCTTCAAAAAGGCGCTTGGCCGCACCACATATTCCTGCAGCCGCTCCTGCCCGGCGCGCAGCGCTCTGGCCGCCGTGAACGCCGCAGCGTCTCCGGCCTGTTCGCCGCCCATGCCGTCGAAAACGGCAAAGCATTTCTCCGTGTCCAGCAGATACTTCGCCGTCAGAATCCCCTTCAGTCCGCGGTTATTCTGCTCCAGCGTGCGGCCGTTCAAATAGATATTATCCTCATTTCTTGCCCGCACTCTGCCAATATCGCAGCCGCAGGCAACGGATATCTGATACATACGCTTCTCTCCCGTTTTTCAATATGGTCAGGCTGTTTGCGCCTTCCGCCGCTGCCGGCTGTGTTCGCTTCTTGCGCGGGAGAACCGGCTGGCGGCATTGGCCCTTCTCTGACCCTGGGGCAATCGGCAGTTGTCCAGGCAAATATTACGGTTCCCTTCTCTTGCCTTTACTTCTTTTTTGTAGTATAATCTGCTTGAAATTACATGAAGTAATGATACACGATTTTTTGTAATTTTGAAAGTGTCTGTGCATAACTCACAGCATTTTCAACATAACTTGCACGGATCGGATCATTTTATGGCTCAATATTCTCCTCTGTTTGTCGCTGTCAACGCTTTGCTCTTCGCGATGTGGGCCGCAGCCTTCTGCTGTACGCTGACGCGGCGGTTTTCCATGCCTGTCACGATTCTCGGCTTTGTCGTCCAGTACTTCATCTGGGTCATTCCGCCGTATTTTATGGCGTATGGGTCGATCCTCCGTGTCGTTTATCCGCTGATCGCGATCGTGCTGCCGCTTTTCCTGCTCTTCCGCGACAAGTGGCAGCGAATACTCTTTGTATCGCTGAGCTGCCTTGTTTTCATGTATGTCGCAGATCTTGTTCCGTGCGCAATTATCTTTACGCCGGAACAGATGCACGCGGGCCTTGCCCTGCAGCCTCTGCCGCAGCGGCTGGCCGCCTATGCGATCTGCGTCAGTCTCGACGCGTTTTTGCTGTGGATGCTGGTGCTGTTCATGAACCGCTATAAAAACCGGCTGCACGGCAGCGAATGGGCGCTGTATATGCTGTTTCCGCTCAGCCAGTATCTGCTGCTGTTCGGGTGGCTCCGGGTGTGCCTGACCGAGATGACGCTTCCGCGCACCGGATATGTCATTGCCGCAATGCTGGTCTGCATCGCGGCAGACGCGTTTTTGTATCTTGCCGTGCGCGGCATGGCGCAGCGCAGTGCGCTCAAGGCGAAAAACGACCTTCTCTCCGCGCAGATCGACCGGCAGAAGGAGCATTATGCCGCGCTCACCGCGCAATACGCGAACATCCGACGTATGCGGCACGATATTGCCAAGCATCTTGACACCATGCAGGCGCTGCTGCAGTCCGGACAGTATCAGGCTGCCGCGGCGTATTCAAACGAGGTTTCCGCGCAGGCGCAGGTGCAGGCGCATCTGGGGATCTGCGAGAATCCGATCGTTGACGCGTATCTGTTTTCCCGCTCACAGGAGCTGGAGCGGCAGGGCTTCCGCGTTCAGCTGCGCGTGCTGCTGCCGGAAGTCACCGGAATTTCAGATCCCGACCTCATTATCGCCTTTGCGAACCTGCTGGACAACGCCGCAGAGGCGTGCCAGACCGGTGAAGACCGGACGATCCTCCTGACCGCCGCTGTCAGCAAGGGCTTTTTGACCATCGAGACAGAAAATTCCTGCGCGCAGCCGCAGGCAAAAAAGCGCCGCATTCCGGAGCTGGAGCGCGGCATCGGCTTTTCGATTTTTCAGGAGCTTGCCCGAAAATATGACGGCAGGTTCTCCTATCACGCGGAAAACGGCCGGTTCACAGCCAGCCTGATCCTGAAAGGAGCTTCGCTTGCGCAACATTGCGATCTGTGACGACGAACCGCTGTACCGGGAACGGCTCGCGCAGTCTGTGCGCGCCCATGGAAACGGACAGGCGGCGCAGCTGCAGCTGTTTGATTCGCCGGCGGCGCTTTTGCAGGCGGTGCATATGCACGGCTATGCGCCGGACATCGCCGTCCTCGATATCCAGATGGATGAAATGACCGGCATTGAGCTGGCAAAGCAGCTCAACGCGGCGCTGCCGCAATGTGCGATCATCTTTGTCTCCTCCTTCCTCGGCTTTGCAACCGACGTTTACGAAGCGGAGCACACCTATTTTATCCTGAAAAGCGAGCTTGAGCAGCGCATCGGAACCGCGCTGCAGAGGGCGCTGAACCGGAAAGTGCCGCCGGTCCTGCACTATCCCGTGACGCAGGGCTACCGCAGCGTTTCCTGCGCGCAGGTGCTGTGTCTGGAGCGCATTCTCCGCAGAACAAAGCTCACGCTGCTGGGCGGCATAACAGAATGGACAGCGCTGCCGCCTGCGGAGCTGCTGGATGCGGAGGCCGCGCAGCAGTTCATCCGCTGCCACCAGAGCTACTGGGTCAACTTCCGGCAGATCGAGACGATGGAAAATGATTGCTTCCTGCTGCCGGGCGGCCTGCGCGTTCCCATCAGCCGCACCTACCGCAGCACTGCGCGCGAGCAGTTCTTCTCCCGCTTGCAGATATAAACCCGCACCGCCTTAAATTGGCGGGGCGGGGCGTTTATTTTCGTTCTGCTGGCTTTCCGCAGCTCAGCCGGTCACTTTTTGCAGCGCCAGAGGAAGGTGACGATCTGGGCGCGGGTGCATTCTGCGTCGGGGCTGAAGGTGGTGCGGGTGGTGCCCGTGGTGATCGCTTCCTTTACTGCCCACAGGACCGCGTCGGCGTAGTACGCGTCGGCGGAAACATCCGTGAACGGGTTGCTGCTGCCTGCCGCCGGGGACTGCTCAGAGCGCCAGAGGAAGGTCACGATCTGGGCGCGGGTGCAGGTATCGTCCGGGCTGAACGTCGTGCTGCTCGTGCCCTTCGTGATGCCGTTCTCGACGGCCCACAGAACCGCGTCATAGTAGTAGCTGTCTGCGGGAACGTCGGTAAAGGGCATGGTGCGGGATTCGGGCGCGGGTCTTCCGGCGGCACGCCACAGGAAGGTCACGGCCTGCGCGCGGGTGCAGATGCCGTCCGGGGAGAAGTGCGCGGCGTCCGTGCCGGTGGTAATGCCGTTTGCAACGGCCCAATCCACGGCGTCCTCATAATAGCTGCCGGACGGTACGTCGACAAAGCTGCTGCGTACCCGGAACTGCACCTCGATGGTGTGGGACGCGCTGATGTTCTCGAAGGTGTAGGACCGCACCGCGCCGATGCTCCGGCCATCAATTTTCACGTCGGAGACGGCATAGCCCCTGTTCGGCGTGATGGTGAAGGTCTGGTTCGCACCCGCCCGGACGCTGACGTCGCCGCTCGGCGTGATGAAGCCGCCTGCACCGGCAGTCGCCCGGATGATGTAATAGCCGGGAACGTACCCGCCGCTGCCTCCGCTGCCGCCGGTATAGGTCCAATGGGCGTACACGATGGTATTTGCCGCGAAAACGGTACTGGTCGTGATCAGCTCACCGCCGTTTCGCTCCGTGTACCAGCCGTCGAAGCAGTAGCTGCCGCTTCGGAACGCGCCGGGCAGGAACGCCAGCCTGTGACCGATGGTCATCATGCTGCTGTTCTGGTGCGTCGTGCGGATCGCATATATCACCATCGTCATGGGCATCGTCCACGAAATTCAGTATATCTACATGGCCTATCCCATCACGTGGTCGCTCAGCTCCATCGTCTATTTCCTCTATTACCACTTCTCCGACTGGGTCCACGGCTTTGAGAAAAAGCCTGCGAAATCATAAAAGAACGCCATGCCCGGCAAATACCGGGCATGGCGTTTTTTACAGCAGACCGATTTGCTCATAGCAATGCGCCGTCAGATCGATCCGGTAGCCTCCGCCGGGGCGCGGCTGCCAGTCGTAGCCGGACTTTTCCTCCTCCGGGAACAGCGCCTGCATGATCGTGAGCACCGTTCCGCCGTGTACGACGGCGAGGAGATCCTCGTCCTGCGCGCGCATACGGGAAAGCGCGGATAAAATACGAGCCTCCGCCTGCGCAAAGGATTCGCCGCCTGGCGGGACGTTCCGGAACCAGTCGCCCGCCAGCCATGCCTCGTACTCCGCCAAGCCCTTCAGCTCGTCGTAGGACTTTCCCTCGAATATGCCGAAGCTGATCTCACGCAGCTCCGGCCAGATCTCGTGCGGCGCCTCGCCGTAGATCAGGCGCAGCGTCTGCTCTGTGCGGAGCATTCCGCTCGTCAGGATGCGTTCGCCGCTGTACGGGGGATACAGGCCGCCTGCGGCAGCCTCCTGAACAGCTGCTTGTCCGGCCTCGCACAGAGGAAGATCGAGCGCCCCATAATACCACCGGCGGACATTTCCCTCCGTCAGTCCGTGGCGGATGAGCGTGAGCCGCCTCATCCCTTCAGCTCCAGCGGAAGCCCGCAGAAAATGCGTGTGACCGTGTCCGCCTGCGCGGCCAGCGCCGCGTTCATGCGCCCGACGGCCTCGCGCCATTCGCGCGTTTCCGCGTCCATCGGCACAACGCCGCAGGAAATGTCCTCGCAGATCAATATTTTTCCGCTGAGGTCAAGCCCGGCCAGCACGTCCGCAGGCTCCTTTCCCGCCCGGACGCAGGCAAGCGCGAAGCGCTCCAGATGCCGGAGGCAGCGGGCGGTCAGATCGAGCGCTTCGCCCTCGCAGGTGAAAATTTCCGCGTCCCGCAGGGCGTATTTTGTTTGCGCGTATGCTGTTTTTCCCTGATACGCGCCGCCGATGATCAGAGCCATACCGTTCCTCCTTAAAAGACTGCCAGAATGAGAAGGGCGGACGCCTCGCCCAGCGTGATGGAAAAGCCTGCGACGTCGCCGGACATCCCGCCCAGATGCTTCTGGGCCAGACGGCAGGCAAGGATGGTCACAAGCCCCGCCCACGCGACGGCCAGCGCGCAGCTGGGCCGCGAAAACAGGAACACGAACACCGCCAGCATGACGGCAAGGTACATCCCGAGCAGAATGTTCCGCTGCCGCTTTGTCTTCCCGGCTGCAAATGTGCCGGAATACTGGCTGGTCTTCATGGGCGCGAACGATTCCACCGCAACGCCCGCCATGCAGCGCGTTACGACCGGAACGAGCAGCAGCGCCCGCCAGATATACGAGAAGTCACAGTCCGCCAGCGCCGCGAACGAAAACAGGAACAGCAAAATCGCGCACACGACTGCAAACGCGCCCACGCGCGAATCCTTGAGAATCTTCTGTCGTGTGACCAGATCACGCCGCGATAAGATCGCGTCACAGCAGTCGAGGAACCCGTCCAGGTGGAAAAAGCCCGTCACGAGAAACGGAAGCGCCGTCAAGATCGCGGCGGCCAGAAATCCGGTAAACCGGAAATGGGCGAACAGGGCGGCGCACAGCGCCCAGAGTCCGCCCACGATCAGCCCTACCGGCGGCAGGCACACGATCTGCCACGGGCGCAGCGCATCGTCCCAGACCTTATACGGGCACGGGATCGCCAGATACGTCCCCCACGCCATCATGAGTGCCGTCAGGGGCTTTTTGAGCTTGGCTTTCATCCGGAAAAGCCTCCTTTGTACCAATATGCCTGCGCACAGCAAAGCTCTGCGGCGTTTTCGCACGCCGCCGCCAGCACCCGGTCAAGCCGCGCCAGTCCCCGGCGGTAGCATTCCGTCCATTCGTCATACTGTCCGCCGTCAGCGTAAATATAATCGCTCACGAACACGCAGCAGCGCATCCGGCGGGAGAATTCCAGCAGCTCCGCCTCCAGACGCGCCGGGGCAGAGGCGTCCATCGTGCCGTCCGCGCGGAACATCTCATTTGACAGCAGCGCCGTCACGCTGTCGAGCAGCACTGCGCCGTCCGGCTCCATCCGCGAAAGCGAGGAGAGAATGTCCGTTCCGCATTCGACGGTCTGAAAGCCCATCCCCGCGCGGTTGTCCAGATGGCGCTGAATGCGCAGCCGGTCCTCATCGTCGTGCGGGATCATGGTCGCAAGATAATAGCGCGGACCGCTCTGCGCGCAGACGATTTCCTGCGCAAGCGAGGATTTCCCGTTTTTTGCGCCGCCGGAAAGAAAATAGTTCATACCGTAAAGCTGTCCCTTTCACGTATTTCGGTCAGATATCCGTCGTCGATGGCGGCCTCCGGGAATGTTGCCATCGTGTTCATCACCGCGCAGGCCGCCTCGACCACGCGGAAGGCCAGCGGGCACCCGCTGCCCTCGCCGAGGCGCATCCCGAGCTGCAGACAGGGCCTCAGGCCGAGCAGCCGGGCTGCGATCTCGTACCCGCGCTCATAGGACACGTGCGAGCCGATGAAATAGCCCGCTGCGGCCCCACACAGCCGGGCAGCGCAGAGCGCGGCGACGACGGAAATGAACCCGTCAACCACGACGGGCAGGCGCTCATGCGCCGCACCCAGAAATACGCCCGCCATTGCGCACAGATCGAACCCGCCGACCTTGTGCAAAACGTCAACAGGATCGTTCCCGTCTGGCGTGTTTATGGCCAGCGCCTGTTCGATCACCTGTTTTTTCTTCAAAAATGCCGCGTCGGTCAATCCGCCGCCGCGTCCCGTAACGGCTTCGACGGGTTTGCCGCTCAGGGCGCACAAGACAGCGGAGGACGTGGTCGTGTTGCCGATGCCCATTTCGCCCACGCCGAGAATTTGAATGCCGTCCCGTTTTGCCTGTGCGGCAAGCCCCATGCCGGTCAGAATGCCGCGCACGGCAGTCTGCCGCGCCATGGCCGGGCCTGCGGCGATGTTCGCCGTGCCCTTGCCGAGACTGCGATTCAGAATTTCCGGGCAGGCATAGGGGAGCGCGATGCCCATGTCGGCGACGACCAGCTCGTCGCCGAAGTGCTTCGCCAGACACGACGCGCCGGTCAGACCACGCGTCAGGTTGATGGCCTGCGCCCGCGTGACCGACTGCGGCGCGGACGAAACGCCCTCGCAGACTACGCCGTTGTCTGCCGCAAGCACGTAAATGCGGGTGTGGCTGACTTCGTTTTTGACCTGCCCGGTGATGCCCGCCAGCTGGACAGAAAGGTCCTCCAGCAGACCGAGGCTGCCGGGCGGCTTGGCCAGTGCGTCCTGCCGGGCCTTCGCCTCTCGCATGGGCACGTCATAAAGCGGGGTAATTTCGGAAAGCAGCGAAACAAGCTGCCGTTCAGTCTGTTCCATAGGGTTCACTCCAAAAGGTGCTTTTCCACGAGCCAGTCAAGGCTCGGCCTGTCCTGCGTCAGCTCCAGCGTACACGTCGTCTGCGGGGAAAGCGCTTCCAGCAGGGAAAGAAGCCCCGCAATATCCATCACGCCGTCAAAGAGCGCCGCGTGCAGGTCACGGTCGCCCTGATTGTTGTGCAGGTGCACGTGGGAAAGGTACGGCGCACAGGCGCGCAGCCAGTTCTCCGGGGGAAGCGCTGACGCACACGTATTCGCGTGGCCGAGATCGAGGCAGATACGCAGGCGCGGGTCATGGACGGCCTCCGTGATCGCCGTTAAAAGCTGCGGTTCCGGCTCCAGCACGTTTTCCAGACACACGGTCATATCGTCCGGAACATCGCAGAGCAGCTCCCGCCATACGGCGGCACTGCGCTCCACGAACCACTCCGGATAATAGACCAGCGGCAGAAAGCCTGCGTGCAGAACGATCTTCTGAATGCCCATTGTATGCGCCTTTTTGATCGCCTGCCGGTATCGCTTCTTCGTCACATCCAGCACAAGTGGGTCGATGGCCGCAGGCGTCAGCTCGTTGAACGGCCCGTGCAGCACGAACCGGCTTGATGCAGACAGGCAGCGTTCCACCGGAAGCTCCCACGGCTCCGGCGGAGCGCCGTCGAGCCGGGCGGCGGTGCAGAACTGCGCAAGCTCGATCCCAAGGCCAAACGCCCGCGCAGCCTCGCAGCAGTCTTCACCGATGGACGAGACGTACAGCAGTTCCCGCCTCACGGGAGCTTCCCCTCCTGCAGCATGCACCACACGCGAAGCGCGGCGGCCTGCGTCTTGGCGTCGGGAATTTCGCCGTTCAGGACCTTTTCGACCAGCTCCCGCAGCGGCAGGCGGAACACGTTCAGAAATTCATCCTCGTCCAGCTCCCGTTCGCCGAAGCTCAGCCCGCGTGCCAGGAACATCTGGATGACCTCGGTCGAATACGCGCAGGTGGGGTAAAACGGGCCGAGCGGGATGAGCTCGCTTGCGACCGCGCCCGTTTCCTCGCGCAGCTCCCGCAGCGCGGCCTCCCGCGGGTCCTCGCCGATGTAGTCGAGCTTCCCGGCGGGGATCTCCGTCAGGACTTCACCCATGGCATAGCGGAACTGCCGCTCGAGCAGCACGTCGCCGTTTTCCAGCAGCGGCAGGATGCACACCGCGCCGTGGTGGACGGTGTATTCCCGTGTGGAGGTTTTGCCGTTCGGCAGGCGGACGGTATCCTTGTAGATATGCAGCACGTCGCCGTCAAAGATCGGCTGGGACGTGAGCTTTGTTTCCTGTAAATTTTTAAATTCTTCCATTGCCTTTGTGCTTCCTGTTCGTTTTTTCTTATCTTACCGTTTTGCGCCTGTAAAGTCAAATCAGACCTTGTGTATTTTTCTTCGCCCTGCGCATACTATGGCCAGAGAGATCGTTGGCAAACGCTTTTGAGATGCTTTGTCCGCCGGATGATCCATACGCAGGTGCGCGTTTCGGTCAGACGCCGCGCTTCGCCGGAGCGGCAGAAGGCAGGCAGAACGGGGGTTCCGCGTCCCGCTGATCCGGGCGGAGCCCGAAAAGCAGCTGCCTGGTTTCTTCGCAGTCTCCTGTTCCGGCCGCACCGATTGACCGGAAGGGCTGTTTTTTCCGGCAAGA
>ERZ857757.1634-NODE-1634-length-17009-cov-23.526483_pt1 | contig 17009 bp, 15 predicted proteins | sample MGYA00519764_ERZ857757 | MGnify/ENA primary metagenome ERZ857757 (study PRJEB31778, sample SAMEA3449359) | human gut metagenome | biome: human gut; feature: human-associated habitat; material: faeces | place: United Kingdom | collected 2010/2012 ... | reverse complement strand
TCCACCAGGGCCATGAAGTCGTGGGGCGTGCCGTAGCGGCTGGTGGGGGCGAAGTAGCCGGTGCACTGGTAGCCCCAGCTGTCGTCCAGGGGGTATTCCGTCACCGGCAGCAGCTCTACGAAGTTGTAGCCCATGGCCTTTACATAGGAGGGCAGCTCCTTTGCCAGCTCCACATAGCTCAGGGGAGAGCCGTCCTCGTGGCGCTTCCATGAGCCCAGATGCACCTCGTAGATCAGCAGCTCGCCGTTCACCGGCGGCTTTTCCAGCCGCTGCCGCCGCCAGTCATCGTCCCGCCACTGGTATCCGGACAGGTCGTAGACCTTGCTGTCTGTCCCGGGACGGGTGGCCGCATGGAAGGCACAGGGATCGGCCTTCCAGACCACCCGGCCGTCCGCGCCGGTGACCACATACTTGTAGGCGTCGTAGACCTTGGCGTTCTCCGCCGCCGTTTCCCACACGCCGGTATCCAGCCGGGTCATGGGCCGGGGCTGCCAGCCGTTGAAGTCCCCGGCCAGCGCCACGGCGCGGGCGTTGGGCGCCCACACGCGGAAGGTGAAGCCCTGCTCCGCCGGGTGCGCGCCGAGGTAGGTGTAGATGTCGTGGGCCGGGTGCCGCGTCATGTGCTCAGCTCCTTTTCTCTCACGCTGCTCGTCTGCTCTATGGTAGCACGCCTGTTCCGTCAAAGGACGCGAAACAGGTCGCTGGTAACGTTACCGACATTGTACCCCATTTTTCCCGTCCCGTCAACAAACAAGGCGCTTTTTGTGCCGCGGCGGGGGCGGAAAAGGGCCGCAAGCACAAAAGGGAAACGCAGGCGCGCTGCGTTTCCCTTTTCGTTTACTCATCCCGCTGCTGCACGGCGCTGCTGCCGTTCAGGCCGAAGTCGTCCGCCACGCTGGCGGTGTCCCGGCGCAGCATGGTCTCCATCACCCGGATATCGCTGTCGATATCCATGGCATCGGTGCGGTACAGCTCGTCCAGCTGGTGCTCGAAGCCCGCCACGATGCTGTCCATGGTCTTTTCAATCTTGGCCTTGGCCTGGCTCAGGTTCTCGCCGCTGACGCCGGCCTCCTCGAAGCTGGCGTAGTTTTCCAGCAGCTTCAGGGTGGTGGGCAGGTAGTAGTTCAGGAACGTGCCGGCGGCGTCACGCTTGGCCTCGTCCTCTTCAATGAGTTTGAAAATACGGCCGGACACCTGCTCCATGCGGTCCAGCTTGGCGCTGATGGCCTCGTCGGCGATGCGGTCGTTCAGCTCGCGGATCTGGGCCAGGATGGCGGCGTAGCCCGCCGGCGCGGGCGCGGTCTGTGCGGGCTGACCCTGCTCCGCCTTGGCGCGGTGGGCGGCATCAAAGTACGCCGTGGCGGCGGCCTGGGACTTGAAGAGCATACCGCTGCCCATGTCGATATAGGCCTCGTCACCCCAGAGGCCCTTTTCCAGCATCAGGTTCACGTCCTTCTCCACCCGGCGGCGGGACACGTCGGCGGCCCGGGCCAGATAGTCCAGGGGCACGGCCTGCTTCTGCCCGACGGTGCGGAGGTAGGTGGCAAAGCGCCGCTGGCGGCGCCTCATGGCGCCGCTGCCCAGCAGCAGGGACACGCCGCCGGCCATCATGCCCATGGGGTAGAACACCTGCCGCAGCAGGTCCATCCATTCATGCCATTTGATGGCGTAGCGCAGTTCAAAGTAGTCCACCTGCTGCACCAGGAAAAACGCGCCCAGAATGGCTACCGCCGCGCCGATGATCTTCATGGTTTTGGCGCCCTTGTCGGAGTAGTTCGGCGTCTCCGTGACCTTGCGGACGGTGTTCTTCGCCGCGGAGGAGCGCGCCTGCGCAGGCTTCGCCTCGGCGCTGCCCGCCGCCGTCCGCTGCCACGCATCCCGCGCCTGCTGGCGCATTTTCCTGCCGCCGCCCTCGCTGAGCTTGCTCAGCAGCAGGATCAGGCCCACAGGCCAGGCCACGGCAAACATCACCGCGATGAATATCCACGAACCCAGGTCGTTATTGTTCTTTTTCGGCGGCTTCGGCTGAAGACCGTTGTTCTCGTCGTATTCGTAGCTCATGCTTCCCCTTCTCCCTTTCCCCGCAGCTTTCGCTTGTTGCCCTTTTCGTCCACGATATAGGTATTCTCCAGCACGCTGCGGGCATTGGCCATTACCGCGTTCAGGTACTCCTGCCGCAGTGCAGCGCGCTCCTCGATCTCCGCGTCTGTCAGCCCCTCGGCCTTGGCCTTGCGGGCCAGCTCGTTGATGCGTGCTATCTTCTTCTCGTCCATAGCTGTTTCTCCCTTATATGTATCGCCGTATGTCCACCGGCAGGCGGCCCTTTTTCGTGGGAGCGCCCACGCTGTCCAATACGCATTTTCCCAGACCGCGGCAGGTGATGGTATCCCCCGCCGACACGGGCTTGTCCGGCTTCACACAGGTGACGTAGTTCACCTGTACGGACCCCTTTTCCACGGCCTCCGCCGCCCGGCCCCGGCTGAGAGAAAATCCCGCCGCCAGCACGTTGTCCAGCCGCAGGGAGGAGACGGTGTCCCGCAGTTCCTTCACCGCCGCATGGGGGACCACCAGCGCCGAAAGCGGCAGCGGCGTTACGGTGAGCTTCTCCCGGCCGGCGCTGTCCCAGTTCTGCAGCAGGAAATCCGTCATGGACGGGTCCAGCAGCACCTGACAGCCGCCCTTTTCCACAAGTATATCGCCTATCTTCTCCCGGGTCAATCCCAGAGCCATCAAACTGCCCAAAAAATCCCGGTGGGTCAGGTCGCCGCCGCTGCGGCACGCGGCCCGCACCGCCGCGATCTCCGTGCCGTCCGGCTCCGCCATCCACTCCGGCAGAAACAGCAGCCGCTTTCGCTCCGCGCCGTCATAGCCGCCCCAAAGCACATAGCCCTCCCGGCACCCCAGCGCGTTCAGCAGATGCTGCGCCGCCGCCTGTTCCTGGGGGGAGAGAAAGCCTGTGGCCGTGGGAATGTTCCGCGTGCGGCACTGCTCACACTTATCCCACACGCGGCTCAGCAGCAGCCGTTCCTCCGGGCTGTGGGCGGCTCTGTCCAGCAGTTCACGTCTGTCCATGTTATGCCCCCAAATTCTGCGTGCGGTACAGTGTGGCGTACACGCCGTTCCTTGCCAGCAGCTCCGCGTGGCTGCCCTCCTCGGCGATCACGCCGTCCTGTATCACCAGTATCCGGTCGGCCGAACGAATGGTGGACAGCCGGTGGGCGATGATCAGTGTCGTGCGGCCCCGGGCCAAACGGTCAAAGGCGCCCTGGATGCGGGCTTCCGTCACGCTGTCCAGCGCGGAGGTGGCCTCATCCAGTATCAGAATGGGCGGGGCCTTCAGAAACACCCGGGCGATGGCCACCCGCTGCTTCTGCCCGCCGGAGAGCAGCGCGCCCCGCTCGCCCACATAGGTGTCGAACCCGTCTGGCATGGCGCAGATATCGTCGTAGATCTCCGCCTGCCGCGCTGCCTGCTCTACCTCAGCGTCGGTGGCGTCGGGGCGGCCATAGCGGATATTCTCGCGGATGGTGTCGGCGAACAGGAACACATCCTGCTGCACGATGCCGATGGCCCGGCGCAGGGAGCGCTGGGTAACGGCGCGGACATCGCGGCCGTCGACGGTGATGCTGCCGCTGTCCACGTCGTAGAACCGGGGCAGCAGCTGGCACAGGGTAGTCTTGCCGCCGCCGGAGGGACCTACCAGGGCCACCGTCTCGCCGGCGGGGATGTGCAGCGTCACGTTGTGCAGCACCTCGGCCTTTTCTCCGTAGGCGAAGGAGACGTCGTTCACGTCCACGCGGCCCTGTACATGTTCGAGGGGCCGCGCGTCCGGCGCGTCCTGGATGGACGGCTCGGTGGCCATCAGCTCAATGAAGCGGTGCAGGCCCGCGAAGCCGTTGGAGAACATCTCGGCGAAGTTGGCCAGCTTGCGGATGGGACTGACGAAGGCGGTGACGTATAGGGAGAAGGTGATCAGATCCACATAGTCCATTTTCTCCCCCATGATGAGCCAGCCGCCCACGGCGATCACCGCCACCGGCAATATGCCGGTGCAGAACTCCATCACCGCGTTGAAGCGGCCCATCTCCTTGTGGAAGCCGCGCTTGGCGGTCTTGAACACCTCGTTGGCCTCGTCGAACCGCTGCTGCTGGGCTTCTTCGTTGGCAAAGGCCTTGGTGGTCCGCACGCCGGACAGGCCGGACTCGATGGCGGCGTTGATGGTGCCGGTCTTGACCTTGGCAGCCTGGGAGGCGGCGCTCATCTGCCGGCGGCGGCGCAGGGCCATGGTCAGTAGGACAGGCAGCAGCACCAGCAGCACCAGCGCCAGCTCCCAGCGCAGGGTGAACATCACCGCCAGCGCGCCCACGATGGTCACCAGGGAGATGAACAGATCCTCCGGCCCGTGGTGGGCCAGCTCCGTCAGTTCAAACAGGTCACTGGTCAGGCGGCTCATCAGCTGGCCGGTGCGGTTGCGGTCGTAGAAGTCGAAGCCCAGCTCCTGAATGTGGCGGTACAGATCGCGGCGGATATCCGCCTCCACGCGGATGCCGAAGGTGTGGCCCCAGTAGGCCACCACGAAGTACAGCGCCGAGCGCAGCACATAGGCGGCCACCACCACCGCCATGACGATGAAGAATACCCGGAACTGCCGCTGGGGCAGCCAGGTATACATGGCGGCGCGGGACACCAGCGGGAACGCCAGGTCGATGCAGGCGATGAGGAACGCGCAGGACAGGTCCAGGGCGAAGAGCCGCCGGTGGGGTTTGAAGTAGGAGAGGAATATCCGCAGGGGGCTGCGGGTCTGATAATCTTTCGTGGTCATGCTATGCCTCGCTTGGTGTTTTTTGAATATATAGTATAGCACATCGGCACGGCGTTCGCAATAGCACGGCGCCCCGGCTTGCGTGCCGGGGCGCTGCGTGTTATAATTGGGCCATGACCTGGCCGATAGGGCCGTCGATGGTGACGGCGGCGCCAAGACCGCTGCCGGCCCCGCCCTTGTTGATGACCGCCAGCTTATGGCCGCGGTAGTACTGTATCAGCCCGGCGGCGGGATAGACTACCAGCGACGTGCCGCCGATGATGAGCACGTCTGCCTGCCGGATATAGTGGATGGCGCGGGCCATCACGTCCTCATCCAGGGACTCCTCATACAGCACCACGTCCGGCTTAATGATGCCGCCGCAGGTGCAGCGGGGAATGCCGCGGCTCTCCGCGATGCGCTCCACACCGTAGAATTTCCCGCAGCGGGTACAGTGGTTCCGCAGCACGCTGCCGTGGAGCTCAAGGACCTCCTGGCTGCCGGCCTTCTGGTGCAGGCCGTCGATGTTCTGGGTGATGACGGCCTTCAGCTTCCCCTGCCGCTCCCATTCCGCCAGCTTGCGGTGGGCGGCGTTGGGCTGGGCGTCCAGGGCCAGCATTTTGGCCCGGTAGAAGTCGTAGAATTCCTCGGTGTGCGTTTCGTAAAATGTGTGGCTGAGCATGGTCTCCGGCGGGTATTTGAACTTCTGGCGGTACAGGCCGTCCACACTGCGGAAGTCCGGGATACCGGACTCGGTGGACACGCCGGCGCCGCCGAAAAACACGATGTTGTCACTGGCGTCTGTCAGTTCTTTCAGTCTGCGGATGGTGTCGTCCATACTGTCCCTCCATTTCTTTTGTAAGGAGCATACGCTATGAATATTCAGATCTTCGGAAAAAGCAAGTCCTTCGACACGAAAAAGGCGGAGCGCTGGTTCAAGGAGCGCCGCATCAAGTACCAGTACATCGACCTTGTGAGCAAGGGCGTATCGCCGGGGGAGTACCGTTCCATCCGGGCGGCCGTGGGCAGCTTCGACGCGCTGGTGGACAAGGACTGCCGGGCGTATGAGACGCTGTACATGGCCTATATCACGCCTCAGGCGGCGGAGGAAAAGCTGCTGGAATACCCGGAGCTGTTCGCCGCGCCCATTGTCCGCAACGGGAAGCAGGCCACCGTGGGCTATTGCCCGGAGATATGGCAGACGTGGGAATAGGAATAAGGGCTCTCATCCGTGCGCCGCAGGCGCACGGTTTTTTTCGGGCAGCACCGCGGCTTTCACTGTGCGGTGTTGCCCTTAGTCCGTGTAGCTGTGCTCCACCGTGACCACGGCGTAGTAATTGCCGTCCATGGTGCGGACCAGAGCGCGTATCTCCTGCGCTGCCTGGGCCGGGGTCTTGCTGCTGGAGAAGGGCAGCACCGCGTCGAAGATCAGGTTATCGTGTGTGGTGCCCCGGACCACGCGGAAGTCGTGGATGGTCAGACCGGGATCCACCTGCTTCACCAGCGCGGCCACCTGTTCCTTCAGCGCGGTGACGGAGCCGTCGGTGACGATGGGGTCCATGTGGATGACGGCGTGGCAGTGGAGCTTCTCCATCAGTTCCTTTTCAATATTGTCGATCACATCGTGCATGGCCATGATGTCCCCGTGGGCGGGGACCTCCGCGTGGAGGGTGATCATCAGACGGCCGGGGCCGTAGTCGTGGACCACCAGATCGTGTACGCCCAGCACTGTGTCGTTGGAGAGGACGATATCCCGTATCTGCTGCACCAGCGCCGGGTCGGGCGCCTGCCCCAGCAGGGGGGACAGGGTCTCTTTTGCGGCCTTGTAGGCGGAGAACAGGATGAACAGCGCCACCACCAGGCCCACATAGCCGTCCACCGCCAGACCGGTCCATTTGCCGATGAGCATGGCAAGGAGCACCGCCAGGGTGGAGACGGTGTCGGAAAGGCTGTCCGTGGCGGTGGCCTCCATGGCGGCGGACTTGATCTTCCGGCCGACGGCCCGGTTGTACAGCCACATATAGACCTTCACGCACACGGAGACGGCCATGATGGCGATAGCCATCAGGGAAAAGGTGACGGCCTCCGGATGGAGGATCTTGTCAAAGGAGGACTTGGCCAGCTCCACGCCCATCAGCAGGATCAGGCCCGCTACGATCAGGCCGGATATGTACTCGATGCGGCCGTGGCCAAAGGGGTGGTCGGTGTCCGGCTTTTTGCCCGCCAGACGGAAACCCAGCAGCGTCACCGCCGAGGAGCCGGCGTCGGACAGGTTGTTGAAGGCGTCCGCCGTGACGGCGATGGAACCGGACAGCTGTCCGGCGAAGAATTTGCCGATGAACAGCAGAATATTCAGTGCGATGCCCACAGCGCCGCACAGTGTGCCGTAGGCGCGGCGGACGGCGGGGGAGGACACGTTGTCCCGGTCAGGAATGAGCCAGCGGCTCAGCAATCGTATCATGGCAGTCGTCTCCTTTCGGCGGATAGACCCGGCGCTTTGTCAGCCAATAGCACAGGGGGATGGCGTACAGCAGTATCTCGTAGGGGATGGCGGACATGTCCGCGCCCAGCATGGCCAGCGGGATGGACACGGAGATGTTCCAGGGGATCAGCGGCGAGAGAACGATGCCGGAGTTCTCGACGTCAAGGGCCATCTCGCCCCTGCCGTGGCCGCGCTTGGTGTAGTCGTCCTCCAGCAGCTGGTTGCACACCACCGCGCAGGTGGACTGGTTGCAGAACACCATGCTGCACACCACGGAGATCGCCGCGCAGGCGGGGAACCGCCCGGCTCTCCGGGCCAGGCGCTGGGCCAGATGCGCCGCGCCGTTCAGCACGCCCATGCCGCCCAGCAGCCCGGCGTATAGCCCGGCGCTGACGGCCATGATGGTGGCCGAGACCATGGACATCATGCCGCCGCCGGAGAGCACGTCGTGCAGCGCGCCGGGGGCGGGGAGGTAGCCCAGCACCACATCCCGCAGGGTGGGCAGCAGAGCGCGGCCCTGGGCGAACACCGTCACCAGCAGCGCCGTCAGCGCACTGACGGCCATGGTGGGCCGGATGGGGACCTTGCACAGCGGCAGGATCAGGATCAGCAGCGCCGGGATGGCCGTCCACCAGCTGAGGCTGAAGGTGCCGGACAGCTGGTCCAGCACACCGCTGTCCACCATGGCCAGCGGGTGCGTTACGGACAGGGCGGCGTAGGCCGCGAGGCTGACCAGATAGGGCAGCCAGCCGGTGCGGTGCATCATGTGCAGGTTGTCATAGAGCTTGGTATCGGTGGCGGCGGCCACCAGCGTGGCGCTGGAGGAGGCCGGCGAGCAGCGGTCGCCGAAGTAGGCACCGGCCACGATGGTCCCCGCCGTGATGGCCACGCTGACGCCGCCGGAGCGGGCCAAGGCCACCAGGATCACGCCCAGGGTGCCCACCACGCCGAAGGACGTGCCCAGGGCGTAGGAGACGAAGCTGGTCAGCAGGAACGTCACCAGCAGGAACAGCTGCGGCGTGATGATGCGCAGCCCGTGATAGATGAAGAAGGCGATGGTCCCGGCGCTGCGCCACAGGGCGGTGATGGCGCCGATGAGCATGTAGATCACGATCACGCAGCACATTTTGCGGCCCTGCGCCCAAGCGGCGTCCCACATGGCCCGCACGGTCATCCCGCGGCGCAGGCCCAGGGCGGCGAAGGCTGCTATGCCCACCCATATCGCAAGGATCAGGGACTGGCCCAAAAGGATGCAGAGGCCCACTGCGGCCAGAAACAGCAGAAAACAGAAGACAGCGCCCATGTTACCTCCCCGGGATGGTCAGCGTCATGCGGCAGCACAGATCATCCAGGTCGCTGTCGGTGGCAGCGGGAAGGCGCAGCCGGCCGCCGCATTTGGCGCAGGTCAGGTCCACCGCGCCGCGGCGCACCTGCATGGTATATTCGTGGCTGCCGCAGGCGCAGGCGATGCCGCCCCGGGCGGCGATATCCTTCAGCTCGGACAGCACCTCGTACATGATGACGTTGTCGGTGAAGGCCTCATCGGGGGACGCTTTTTCCTTGGCCACGCGCAGGGCCAGACCCTCCATGGCCTTTCGCACCTGGGTCTCCTCACCGATGTAGCAGCATAGCTCCTGCTTTGCCGGGCAGGCCAGACCGATGCCCCGGCCATGCAGCACCGCACCGGCGTCGCACTCCGCCTGGTGGTGCCCACCGCACACGCCGCAGGGCACGTTCAGCCGGAAGCGCAGGCCGTCCGTCTCGGCGGTCAGAGCTTCTTTGCCGCATTCGCATTCCATCCGCGCCGCGGCGGCGTTCAGGGCGAAAACGCTGCGGCTGTGCAGCACGGCCTTGCCGCAGGCCGGACAGATATATCCAAAGCTACGCATTTCTTCCATGACATACGCTCCTTTGTCAACCAAAAGTCACAACAAGTTCCTGTATTATATACCATTTATTCGCTGTTTTCCAGTATTGCGGGAAAAAGAGTTTTACATTATAATTGCGCCGTTATCCCACGCTTCAAAGGATGTGATACCGTGCAGAACAGGAGCTTTGCCGCGGCGGTGAAGGCGGCGTTTCCCCATACCATCCCCATTATGACCGGCTATCTGGCCGTAGGCATGGCCTACGGCGTGCTGATGGCCTCCAAGGGTTACGGCTTCCTGTGGGCCGGCTTTGTCAGTGCCTTTGCCTTCTGCGGCAGTATGCAGTATGTGGCGATCACGCTGCTGACAACGGCCTTTGATCCCCTGCAGGCCTTTGTGCTGAGCCTGATGGTCAACGCACGGCACCTGTTTTTCTCGCTGGCGCTGCTGCCCAAGTACCGGGGACTGGGCAGGCTGCGGTATTTTATGATCTATACCCTCAGTGACGAGAACTTTTCCCTCTCCTCCTCGGTGGAGCCGCCGGAGGACACGGACCCCACGCTGTTCTACTTCGCCATGAGCTTCCTGACCTGGCTGTACTGGGTGGCGTTCTCCATGCTGGGTGGCCTGCTGGGCGGGCTGATCACCTTTGACATCACCGGCATCGACTTTGCCCTGACGGCGCTGTTCGTGGTGCTGTTCATCGAGCAGGTCGTCAAGAAAGAGAACCGTGCCCCCGGCGCTGCCGGTCTGGTGTGCGCTGTGGCGGGTCTGGCCGTTTTCGGCGCGGACAACATGGTCATCCCGGCCATGGTGCTGACCCTGGCGGTCCTGCTGCTGGGAAGGAGGAAGCTATGCGCCTAGACACGATACATTCCCTGATCATCGTGGCGATGGTGGCGCTGGCCACCCAGATCACCCGATGGACGCCGTTCCTGCTGTTCTCTGGGGACAAGAAGCTGCCGAAGGTGGTGGAGGACCTGGGCAGGCTGCTGCCGCCGGCCATGATGGGCCTGCTGGTGGTGTATAGCCTGCGCAGCACCGACCTTCTGGGCGGCAGCCATGGCATACCGGAGGCTATCGCCGTGGCGGTGACGGCACTGCTGCACCTGTGGCGGCGGAACACGCTGCTGTCCATTCTGGCGGGGACCGCCTGCTATATGCTGCTGGTACAGCTGGTGTTTTGAAGATCTGCGAAAGCGCCGTCCCTCGGGACGACGCTTTCATATTTTCCCGTAAATGGTGCACACTACGGCCAATGCTATGTTTGCGAGGTGCGTATCATGGATGTGAAGCGCTTGAGCCGGCAGACCTGCCGGTTTTTGCAGCCGCCGGGAGTGGTCAGCTTTGCGGCGGTGGCGGGAAAGCTGGAGGGCGAGGGACCGTTGGGCGGCTGCTTCGACGCTGTGGGGACGGACGCCTTCTGTGGGAAAAAGACCTGGGAACAGGGCGAGGCACAGATGCAGGCGGATGCCCTGCGTCTGGCCCTGCAAAAGGGCGGGTTGGCGGCGGAGGACGTGGACTGCGCCTTCGCCGGGGATCTGCTGAACCAGAACATTGGGGCCACGTTTGCCCTGCGGGATTTCAATATTCCCTTCTACGGGGTATATGGGGCCTGCTCTACTATGGGGGAGACACTGTCGCTGGCCGCTATGGCCGTGGCCTCCGGCGCGGTCCGTATGGCGGCGGCGCAGACCTCCTCCCACTTCTGCACGGCGGAGAGGCAGTATCGGATGCCTCTGCCCTACGGCAGCCAGCGTTCTCCTACTGCCCAGTGGACGGCCACGGCGGCGGGGTGCTGCATTCTGGGCGCTCAGGCGGAGGGACCGTATATCACCCATGTGACCCGGGGACGCATCGTGGATCTGGGTGTGACGGACATGACCAACATGGGCGCGGCCATGGCACCGGCGGCCTTCGACACCCTGCAGGCAGTGTTCCGGGACACCGGCACCGTACCCGGGGACTATGACCTGATCCTCACCGGCGACCTGGGCGATGTGGGCAGCCGCATCGTGCTGGAGCTGTTCGCCCGGGAAGGCGTGGCGCTGGAGAATTACACCGACTGCGGACTGCTGCTCTATGACCGGAAGAGGCAGGATATGCACGCCGGCGGCAGCGGATGCGGCTGCTCTGCGGCGGTGCTCTGCGGCTATCTGCTGCCGGAGATGCGCCGGGGCCGGTGGCGGCGGGTGCTGTTCGCCCCCACCGGGGCGCTGCTGAGCCCCACCAGTTCATTTCAAGGGGAGAGCATACCGGGCATCTGCCACGCGGTGGTGCTGGACCGGACGAAGGAGGATGCGTGATGGAGTATCTCAATGCCTTTCTCTGCGGCGGGCTGCTGTGCGCCGTGGGCCAGATCATTCTGGACAAGACAAGCCTGACCCCGGCCCGTATTCTGACGGGCTATGTGGTGGCAGGTGTGCTGCTGCAGGCTGTGGGTGTGTATCAGTATATCGTGGACTGGGGCGGCGCCGGGGCCACCGTGCCGCTGACGGGCTTTGGCTATTCGCTGGCGAAGGGCGTGGCCAAAGCGGTGGCGGAGGACGGCCTGCTGGGTGTGCTCACCGGCGGGTTGACTGCCACCTCCGGAGGTATTGCCGCGGCGGTGGTGCTTTCCCTGTTGGCGGCACTGCTGGTGCGACCCAAAGAAAAACGTTGACAAATACCCGGTGGGGGTATATAATGCGGCCGTGATCAAAAATACCCCCAGGAGGTATACGACTGTGGGAAATACTTGTTGCTGCTGCCAGGGAAAGACCAAGCACCGCACGCCGGAGGAGCAGAAAAAACTCCTGAACCGCCTGTGCCGCATTGAAGGGCAGGTGCGGGGCCTGCAGGAGATGCTGCAGAAGGACGCCTACTGTCCCGACATTCTGATACAGGTATCCGCCGTGGGCGCGGCACTGAACAGCTTTAGCAAAGAGCTGCTGGCTACCCACATCCGCACCTGCGTGGCGGACGGTATCCGACAGGGGGACGACGAGGTCATCGACGAGCTGGTGACCACGCTGCAAAAGCTGATGAAATAAGGAGATGGCAGTATGACAGAGAAATTCGTCATCACCGGCATGACCTGCGCCGCCTGCGCCGCCCATGTGGAAAGAGCCGCGGCTTCGGTGCCCGGCGTACACAGCGCGTCGGTAAATCTGATGCTGGGCTCCCTGGTGTGCGACAGGGACGAAAATGTGGATCCCGCCGCCATTGTGGCCGCCGTGACGGCGGCGGGCTACGGCGCGGCGCCGGAGAGCGAGGCCCGGCGGGACCTGCACGCGGAGCAGGACGCGGCGGTAAAGGCCATGGGTCGCCGGCTGCTGTGGTCGGTGGTGTGTCTGGTGCCGCTGTTTTACCTGAGCATGGGCCATATGATGGGGCTGCCGGTGCCCATGTTCATGCACACACAGCCCCTGCTGTCGGCCTTTGTGCTGCTGGCACTGACGGTGCCCATACTGATTTTGAACCGCAGTTATTTCACCGTGGGATTTTCCCGGCTGTTCAAGGGTGCGCCCAATATGGACTCGCTGGTGGCGCTGGGCGCGGCGGCGGGGCTGGTGTACAGCCTGATCGAGATGGGCCTGCTGGCGGCGGGAAAGGTCACGGGTATGCCGGACCTGTACTTCGAGTCGGCGGGCATGATATTGGCGCTGGTGACGGTAGGTAAGTACCTGGAGGAGCGCTCCAAGGGCAAGACGACCGGAGCCATCACCGCCCTGCTGGCGCTGGCGCCGGAGTCCGCCGTGGTGCGCCGGGACGGCAAGGAGGTCACCGTCCCCACCGAGAATATCAAGGCCGGTGAGACGGTCATCGTCCGGCAGGGAGGGCGTATTCCCGTGGACGGCACCGTGACGGCGGGCAGCGGCACCGTGGACGAGTCCGCCCTTACCGGCGAGAGTATGCCGGTGGAGAAGACTGTGGGCGGCAAGGCGGTGTCCGCCACCATCCTCACCGGCGGCTATCTGGAGCTGACGGCGGACCGGGTAGGTGCGGATACCACTCTGTCCCAGATCATTCAGCTGATGGAGCAGGCCGCCAGCGGCAAGGCACCTATCAGCCGTCTGGCGGATAAGATCAGTGCCGTGTTCGTGCCGGTGGTCATTTCCATCGCGCTGCTGGCGGCTATCCTGTGGGCTGCGGTGGGCGGCATGGGCGTGCGCTTCTGCCTGTCCATCGCCATCGCCGTGCTGGTGATCTCCTGCCCCTGCGCCCTGGGCCTGGCCACGCCGGTGGCCATCACTGTGGCTACGGGCAAGGCGGCGGAGCAGGGTATTCTGGTAAAGTCCGCCGCCAGCCTGGAACTGATGGGCCGGGTGGATACGGTGGTGCTGGACAAGACCGGTACCGTCACCGAGGGTAAGCCCCGGGTGACGGATGTGCTGTGCGCCGGCGGCATGGACGAGGACACGCTGCTGTCCGCCGCCGCGTCGCTGGAAAAGCCCTCCGAGCATCCGCTGGCCGGGGCCATTGTGGCCGAGGCGGAAAAACGCGGACTGGCCCTGCGGCCGGTGTCCGACTTCGCCGCCGTGGCCGGCGGCGGTGTTGCCGCCCGGGCGGAAGGTACATTACTGCTGGCGGGCAACGAGGCCTTTATGGAGGCATCCGCAGTGGCCGTCGGCGAGGAGATGAAGTCCGGCGCGGCCAGACTGGCGGAGGACGGTAAAACGCCGCTGTTTATCGCCGCAGGTACATCGCTGCTGGGGGTCATCGCTGTGGCGGACGTGGTCAAGGCGGACAGCGCCGCCGCCATCGCCGCCCTGCGGGAGATGGGCTGCGACGTGGTGCTGCTCACCGGCGACAACCAGCGCACGGCGGACGCCATTGCCCGGCAGGTGGGCGTCAGCCGGGTCATCGCCCAGGTGCTGCCACAGGATAAGGCCCGGGTGGTGCAGGAATTGCAGGCCGAGGGCAAGAAGGTAGCCATGGTGGGCGACGGCATCAACGACGCCCCTGCACTGGTGACGGCGGATGTGGGCCTGGCCATCGGCGCAGGCACGGATGTGGCCATCGAGTCGGCGGACATCGTGCTGATGAAGAGCAGTCTTATGGATATCGCCGACGCGGCAGCCCTGTCCCGGGCCACCCTGCGGAACATCCGTCAGAACCTGTTTTGGGCGTTCTTCTATAATTCTGTGGGCATCCCGGTGGCGGCGGGTGTGCTGTACCCGGCCTTTGGGATCACCCTGAACCCCATGATCGCCGCCGCGGCCATGAGCCTGAGCAGCGTGTGCGTGGTCAGCAACGCCCTGCGTCTGCGGGGCTGGAGGGGCCGCAGACGGGAGGGAACGCCGACTGCAAAAGAGCCACAGCTGGTGCAAAATATAAATAATAACGAAAGCAGTAAGGAGGATACCGCTATGAAAAAGACCATCACCATCAAGGGCATGATGTGTGCCCACTGCGTCTCCCACGTGGAGAAGGCGCTGACCGCCCTGGGCGTACAGGCGGACGTGGATCTGGCGTCCGGGACCGCCGTCGTCACCGGCAACGCCAGTGACGAGGCGCTGAAGAAGGCTGTCACCGACGCCGGTTACGAGGTCGTGGAGATCAAGTGATGCAAAAAAGAGCACCCCCGCAAGGGGGTGCTCTTTTTTATTATGCGCTTTTACGCGGCACCGTCAGTCTCGGTTTCCTCGACAACGGGAGCGGTCTGCGCGGCGGTACGGGTGACGCTGTCGGCGGTGAGGATGGTACCCTCGCCCTCAGCGTACCGAATGGCGACGCTGTCGCCTACATTGAAGATGACTACCTCCGGCTGCTGCGCGGCGGAGATGACATAGTAGTGCTCGTCACCGGTCAGGCGCAGGTAGCAGAGGGTATTGCCGTCCACCACGGCGGAGCGGATATCCGCCAGCACACCGCTGACTTCGCTCTGGCCCGTCAGGGGCAGGTCAGCGTCATCGGCGGACACCAGTCCCTTTTCCGCCAGAATACGGCGGTAGTTGGCCTCGCACGAGGCCACCGTGTCGCCGGTGGCCACGATCTGGTACTGACTGACGTTGACCATGGCATACATTTTCACCAGCTCGGCGGCGTCCTTCAGCGCCATGAAATACGTGGGCTGGTCGGAGATATTCAGCAGCAGGGGGAAGGTGGCCGTGTACTTCATCTGCTGGACCTGCCCCTGGGCGCTGTCCATGGCGGAGTACTCCTTGGCGCCGGCCACCAGATAGAACCGCGTTTCCTTCGTGCGCTGGTTGGACAGGATAAAGCCGATGTTGGACTCGTCGGACACCACGGAGGTGACACCGGTGTACATATACACGTCGTCACCGATGGCGATGTAGTTATAGCCCTCGGTGGTGACGGTCACGTCCCGCTGGCCGAACAGGGAGTTGATAAAGCCGTTGACATACGCGCCGTGGTAGTCGTACTGCTGCATGATCAGCTCGGCGGTGTATACATGGTCCACCCAGCTGGGTACATCGCCGGTCTTGTAGTAGGCGCTCTCGCCGGTGACGGCGTTCACCAGCACCGCGCCGATGATGTCACGGCCGCCGAACAGGCCGATGGTGTGGCTGACCCGGGGGCAGACCCACCACGGGTCGCCGTTCTCGTCGATCTCAAAGGCCGGCTCGTCGAACATATAGGTGGGGTAGTGGAAGCGCAGATGGCGGTACAGATTGCGGCTGAAGTGCTCGGCGGTGGTGTAGTGGATGCCCTCGTCCAGACGGATGACCTCCACGTTCTGGGTCACCATGTCGATAAGCAGATAGGCGGGCAGGCCGTCGGCGCGGTTGTTCAGCCACTTGATGATATCGCCGTAGCGCAGGGGCGTGACGCGGACAGGGCGGCCCTGGTAGTTGATCTGGGTATAGTCATCGGCCACCTCGAACTGGGACACCATGTCCGCCAGCTCGCCCAGCTTGCGGTTGCCCAGCTTTGTGGCAGAGTTGGCGTCCAGCATGGGGATCTGGTCGTAGCTGATCTCCTCCACTTCGGCGGCAAAGTCGCCGTCGGTAACGGTCAGCAGGTCGCGGTAGTCCCCGGCGCGGAACAGCTGCCAGCCGATCACCGCGCCCACCAGTGCCGTGACGATCAGCGCGGCGGCCGCGATGAGGGGCACGGTGCACTGTTTTTTCAAAAAGGTGAAGTAGCCCTTGGCACCGGTGCCCTGAAAGCCGGAGGTCAGTATGGCGCAACCGCCGTACACGGCGCACACCAGCAGCACAAAGACGTAGAAATCCTCGCTCTTGAGACTGATAGGCGGCAGGACGATGTAGAAATACACCGCGGCGAACACCAATGTGACGGCGATGTTCAGCAGCGTGCGGCCCAGGGGCGTGCCCACGGCTTTGCGTTCCTTTTTCGGGCGGGGCTGGCGGCCGAAGCCCTGAAAGTTGGGGTCGTTCCAATTTGTATTCTTCATAGACGGTTCCTTTCTCTGTTGATATGCCTGTTGGTGCTATTATAACCGATGCAGCTTCGTTTGTATAGCAACTTCAGGTTGCAAACGGCAAAATTGCCGCAGAGAGATGCATTTGGCTGTTCACAAATTGTTTACAATAAAAGTCAAAGAAAGTCAAAACCACCTATTGACAAAGTAGGGAAGGCGGTGTAATATATGTTAAAGGTCAAAGAAAGGCAAAGTCAAATGAGCCGAGCTTGACCGAGAGATGGAAACGAAAGGCGGCGAGAATTTGGGTATTTCCGATATTATCGCTGGATTTATCCAGCAGGAGTTAGACCAGGCGGGCGGTGCGCTGGAGCTGCAGCGAGCCGACCTGGCGCAGCGGTTCAACTGCGTGCCCAGCCAGATCAACTACGTGATGTCCACCCGGTTCTCGCCGGAGCATGGCTACATCGTGGAGTCCCGGCGGGGCGGCGGCGGCTACATCCGCATCACGCGGGTGCAGGTGGACCG
>ERZ857757.1632-NODE-1632-length-17019-cov-10.053407_pt1 | contig 17019 bp, 14 predicted proteins | sample MGYA00519764_ERZ857757 | MGnify/ENA primary metagenome ERZ857757 (study PRJEB31778, sample SAMEA3449359) | human gut metagenome | biome: human gut; feature: human-associated habitat; material: faeces | place: United Kingdom | collected 2010/2012 ... | reverse complement strand
AGGCGCCGCACTCGATGCAGTCCATGCCGTGCAGCACGTTCTGCCAGGTGTCCACGTCGCCCTTCATCAGGTACTTGTACATGAAAATGGGCTCCAGACGGATGGGGCACACGCCCACGCACTTGCCGCAGCGGATACACTGGGGATCCTCGACGTACTGCTCCTCCTTGTCGGCGAAGGCCAGCATGGCGCCGGTGCCCTTGCCCACGGAGACGTCCACGTCGTACTGGGCCAGGCCCATCATCGGGCCGCCCATGATGAGCTTGTAGGTCTCGTCCTTCAGGCCGCCGCAGGCGTCGAACAGCTTGGTAATGGGGGTGCCGATGGGGCACTCGATGTTCTTGGGCTCGATGACGCCGGAGCCGGAGACGGTGACGATCTTGTTGACCACGGGCAGGCCCTCATACACCGCGCGGTAGATGGCGCAGGTGGTATTCAGGTTGAAGATGCAACAGCCCGCGTCGGCAGGCAGCTTGCCGCTGGGCACCTGACGGCCGGAGACGGCCTGGACCAGCTGCTTCTCAGCGCCCTGGGGATAGCGGGTGTGCAGGACCTCCACCACCACGGGGGCGTTCAACTCCGCGATCTTGGCGTTCAGGACGTCAGCCGCGTTCTGCTTGTTGGCCTCGATGCCGATGTACACCTTATCCACGCCGAAGCACTTGGCCAGCAGGGTCGCGCCCTTGATGACCTGCTCCGGACGCTCCAGACAGGTGCGGTGGTCGCCGGTGATGTACGGCTCACACTCCGCGGCGTTGATGATAACGTAATCCACCTTGCCCAGACCGGAAGAGATCTTCACATGGGTGGGGAACGTTGCGCCGCCCTGGCCGACGATGCCGGCGTTCTTGACGATCTCCACCAGCTGCTCAGGCGTCAGGCTGTCGGGATCCGCCACGGGCTTGACTTCCTCGGACACCTCATCCTGGAAGTCGTTTTCAATGACCACGGACATCATCTTGCCGCCCATAGAGAAGGGACGGGGCTCCACGGCCTTGACCGTGCCGGAGATGCTGGCGTGGATGGGGGCGGAAACAAATCCGCCGGGTTCGCCGATCCTCTGTCCAATTTTAACCTTGTCGCCTACCGCTACAATAGGCTTGCAAGGCGCACCGATGTGCATAGACATGGGAATGACCACCTCAGCCGGCGCTGCCAGCTTTTCGATGGCCTTTTCATTGGTTGCGGCCTTCATATCGTTGGGATGAACGCCGCCAAAGAATGCTTGTGCCATTGTCTTCACCTCATCTTACTACCGGGTGGCCTTATGCCACCGCATACTGCTCTAAATATTACAACAAAAGTTCCCTTTTGTCCAGTACCGATACGGTAATTCTCACGGTTTTTTGTCTTTTTTGTCGTGCGCTTAACCGCGCATTTGCCCATATTTGCCCATTGTGTCCATTTTTTGCCGGTCAGTCGGGACGCCGCTTGTATTTTCCGCCGCCGTGTGATAGACTATTGCCGCAGGCGGGAGGAAATGACAACGCTCCCGCAAGAAAGGAAAGACAGCTATGCTTGACCGCGTACAAATAAAACTGGAGGCCAAGGGCGTGGTGCGCTCGGCAAAGGTCTCCGCGTACCTGTTCACCCTGCTGGCGCTGGCGCTGGCGTTTCTGCTCAACGGTGTCAGCGACTACATGAGCATGGGCGATGTGTGGGCTTACGATTACTCCGTGCGGACCGGGTTCGACCTGAGCTTTCTGGCGCTTCACGGGGCGTACCCCACCATACTGGTGCTGTTCGTGTCCGTGGTGACCACCCTGACCGGACTCATACTGGACGCCGGACAGGTGCTGTACCATTTGGGCGTGCGGCGGGGGGAGGAGATGCCCTACACCGCGCTGTTCGACGGGTTCTCCTTCGCCGGGAAGATCATTCTGCTGTCCATCGTGCAGTACATCTTCATCTTCCTGTGGACGCTGCTGTTCATCGTGCCGGGCATCATCGCCGCGTACCGCTACCGCTTCGCGCTGTATAACCTGTGCGAGAACCCGGACATGGGCGTGATGGAGGCTCTGAACATGAGCAAGGCCCAGACCATGGGCTTCAAGGGCCAGCTGTTCGTGCTGGACCTGACGTTCATCGGCTGGTATCTGCTCAGCGGACTGACGGCGGGCATCCTGCTGATCTGGCTCGCGCCCTACCGGATGCAGACGGAGATGGGCTACTTCCAGCAGATCAAGAACATCAAGGGCATCGGGTACTTCCCGGAGCAGCCCCGGCCGGAAAATGACGACACGTTCCGGCCTAACGATCCCTTCGGCGGCGGAGACAACTCCCAGTGGTAATGTTTTCCAGCGAAAAACAACGAGACAACTCGCAGGCTGTCTCGTTGTTTCTTTTTGTGCAACTTTCATAGATTTTGCCATAACGCAGGCTTCTCGCAGCGGCCAGTTCATTAAAATTTTAACAATTACGCTATTTTGACTTGCAGTTAAATTTTTAACGTAGTAAACTATCCCTATACGGCCACCGACCGGTGTAACGCGCCGGCCAGGCCCTCATCCCTATCAAAAAACGTGTTGTTAAGGAGAGTGTCGCTGTGTTCAAAAAATTCACCAACGGCTGCGTGCGCGTAGTCAACAGATGGCTTCCGGATGCGTTCCTGTTCGCCATCATCCTGACCCTGGTCGTATTCGTTGGCGCGATGTGCGCCACAGGCATGGGCCCCATCGAGATCATCGCCAAGTGGGGCGATCAGAAGGGCGGCTTCTGGAATCTGCTGGCTTTCTCCATGCAGATGGCCCTGGTGCTGGTGTTCGGCTCTGCCATGGCCTCCGCCAAGCCCTGCAAGAAGGCGCTGCGGGCTGTGGCCGGTCTGTGCCACAACGATAAGCAGGCCATCCTGGTGACCACGTTCGTGTCCACCCTCTGCTGCTGGCTGAACTGGGGCTTCGGCCTGGTCATCGGCGCGCTGCTGGCCAAGGAGGTCGTGCGCCGCGTGCCCACCGTGGACTATCCTCTGCTCATCGCCTCCGCCTACTCCGGCTTCGTCATCTGGCACGCCGGTCTGTCCGGCTCGATCCCTCTGGACCTGGTGGCGGGCAAGACCTTCGGCGAGGTGATGTATCAGGCGCCCATCACCGACACCGTGTTCCACCCCATGAACCTGATCATGTGCGGCGTGATCCTGGTGCTGATGCCCTTCGTCAACTACGCCATGCACCCCGATAAGGACCACACCATCACCGTGAACCCCGCCCTGCTGGTGGACGAGGAAGAGCGTACTTATGTGAAGGATACCCCCGCTGAGAAGCTGGAGCACTCCAAGATCCTGTGGGTCATCACCGTGGTGTTCGGCTTCGTCTACATCGTGTACTACTTCGTGCAGAACGGCTTCACCCTGGGCCTGAACATCGTGAACATGATCTTCCTGTTCCTGGGCCTGCTGCTCCACGGCGACCTGCGCCGCTATGTGGACGCCATCGGCGATGCGGCTGCCGGTGCTGCCGGCATCCTGCTGCAGTTCCCGTTCTATGCCGGTATCATGGGCATGATGGTGGCTGCCAACGACCAGGACGTGTCCCTGGCGGGCGTTATCTCCCAGTTCTTCGTGAACATCTCCACCAACGTGACGTTCCCCATGCTGTCCTTCCTGGCGGCCGGTATCGTCAACTTCTTCGTTCCCTCCGGCGGCGGCCAGTGGGCCGTTCAGGGTCCCATCATGATGCCCGCCGGTATGGAAATGGGCATCGAGAATGGCCGTACCGCCATGGCCATCGCCTGGGGCGACCAGTGGACCAACATGATCCAGCCGTTCTGGGCGCTGCCCGCGCTGGGTATCGCCAAGCTGTCCGCCCGGGACATCATGGGCTACCTGGTGGTGGTCCTGCTGTTCACCGGCGTGGTGGCCTGCCTGGGCTTCCTGGGCTGGGCGCTGTTCTTCTAAAAAGAGCACAACCGCATAACGAACAGGGACGGCGCTTTCGCGCCGTCCCTGTGTTTTATTATTTGCATTTACACCGCGGCAGCGGTGTCCTGCTCCGCCGGGGCGGCGGGCTGGCTGCCGTCAAAGGGCGTTTCCAGGCAGGTCAGGTCACGGAGGCACTTGCGGAAATCGTGGCAGAAGGCGGCGTACTCGTAGCCGGTGCAGATACGCTCGTCCATGACGATGCCCAGGGGCATCATCTTCTTGCTCAGATCGCCGCTCATGTAGTTGGGCACGGGCTTGCCCATGCAGACGAACACGCTGGTCGTGCCGAACTCATAGCAGTGGTGGTGGATATAGCTGGTCTTGATAGAGGCCAGGTTGGTAATGAACATACTGGTGTGGAACGGGCTCAGGTCAATGATCTTCCGGGGCAGCAGGCCATGCTTATCCAGATGGTAGGCCAGCCAGATGACGAACTTGGGCAGGCCGGGGATGGAGAACATCATCTTGGCGAACTTGTCGGTGCTGTTCTTCTGCTCCGTCCGGCTGTTGGCGTCGATGGCCTCGGTGATCTTCTGCTGGATGGTGAAGATGGTGTCGGAGGGCTCGAGGTAGATCTTCAGCGTCGTCTCGTCCGGTGAGCCGTCAGCCCGCTTTTTCAGGATGACGAAGGAGACGCAGAAGTGGTTGCGCTCGTACAGATGGCTGTTGACCACGAACCAGTTCAGCTTTGGATTGGCTTGGTACGCCTTATAATAGGCAGCAATGATGACCGCCATGTGGTTGATGCGGACACCGCTGCGGCGCTTGTCGCGGATATAGGCCTTGATGACCTCCTCGTCGATGTTCTCGGTGATGGTGTTCCAGGCATCGTACCGCTTGGGCATGATATAGGGAATGGCTGCCACGATGGGCGGCAGGTCTTTTACGCGCTTTCCGTCAGGACGCATGGGCAAACCCTCGTTTCTGTCTGTGTTGAGAACATCATACCCCACATTCCGTCCATTTGCAACCGTTTGCGGCCATTTGTGGAGGACGGATTTTTTTCTTTACCTTTCGCCGCACGTTTGTTATAATAAAGTATTATCATGGGATGGTATTTCTATTTTGTGCGAAGGGAGGGTCTGCCATGAAATTCACCAAATGGCGCATCGCGCCGGAGCATCCGGAAGCCCAGGCGCGGCTGACGGCGGCAGGCTATCCCTATCTCGTGTCCGCCGTGCTGGCGGGGCGGGGCGTGGAGACGCCGGAGCAGGCCGCGGCCTTTTTGGAGCGGGAGCAGTCGCTGGCGTACAGCCCATTCCTGATGAAGGACATGGACAAGGCGGCGGCGCGGATACAGCAGGCGCTCTCGGACGGCGAAAAGATCGCCGTGTTCGGCGACTACGACGTGGACGGTATCACCGCCACCTGTATTCTGGTGGACTATCTCCAGAGCCGGGGGGCGGACGTGGTGCATTATATCCCCCGGCGCATTGAGGACGGCTACGGCCTGAGCTGCGATGCCATCCAAGTACTGTATGACTGGGGCGTGCGGCTGCTCATCACCGTGGACTGCGGTATCACCGGCGTGGAGGAGGTGGACTTCGCCAATTCCCTGGGTATGGACGTGGTCATCACGGACCATCACGAGTGCCGGGAGGTGCTGCCCCGGGCGGCGGCGGTGGTTGATCCCCACCGGGCGGACTGCGCGTATCCCTTCAAGCATCTGGCGGGCTGCGGCGTGGCGCTGAAGCTGGTGCTGGCCCTGGGCGGGCCGGACCGGGAGGCGGCGCTGTTCGCCCGGTACTGCACGCTGGCGGCCATCGGCACGGTGGCGGACGTGATGCAGATGTCCGGGGAGAACCGCACCATCGTGTCCCGGGGACTGGACGGCATCGAGCACTCCGACTTCATCGGCCTGCACGCGCTGCTGAAGGAGGCCGGGCTGACGGGGAAGGACGTGTCCTCGGTGCAGATCGGGTTCGTATTAGCGCCCCGCATCAACGCCGCCGGGCGCATGGGTGCGGCGGACATGGCGGCGGAGCTGCTGCTGTGCCAGGACGAGGCCAAGGCCGAGGAGCTGGCCAAGGCGCTGTGCGCCCTGAACCGGGAGCGGCAGAACGTGGAGCAGGACATCTATACCCAGGCCGAGGAGATGATCGGCCACATGCCGGACCGGCAGCGCAGCGCGCTGGTGCTGGAGAGCAGCCGGTGGCATCAGGGCGTGGTGGGCATCGTGGCCAGCCGGCTCAGTGAAAAATACGCCCGGCCCAGCTTTATGATCCACCTGAACGGCAGCACCGGCAAGGGCAGCTGCCGCAGCTGGGGCGGGTTCAACCTGTTCGCCGCGCTGGAGAGCTGCAAGGATCTGCTGTTGGGCTTCGGCGGCCATGAGCTGGCCGCGGGGTTCACCATTCAGCGGGAGAACATCCCCGCCTTCCGCGACCGGATGAACGACTACGCCCGCGGGCTGTGCGGCGAAAGCGCGCCGGAGTCGGTGCTGGACATCGACGCGGCCATCACCCGGCCCGGGGCGGTAACGTTGGAGGAGCTGGAGGCTCTCAGCGCGCTGGAGCCCTACGGCAGCGGCAACACCCGCCCGGTGTTCTGCCTGCTGGGTGCTACGCTGCTGCGAACGCAGAACGTGGGCCAGAACCGGCACCTGAAGCTGCGGCTGGGCAAGGGCTGCGCCCAATTCGACGGTATTTTCTTCTCCACCGTGGCGGAGCGGTGCGGCTGCACCGTCGGCGACCGGGTGGACGCGGCCTTCTATTTACAGATCAACGAGTTCCGGGGCAGCCGCACGGTGCAGCTGCAGATGGTGGACATCCGGCCCTCCCTGTACGCCAGCGGGCGGGAGCAGGAGGCGCTGGACCTGGTGGAACGGTGCCGGGCGGGGGAAAGCCTGCCCGCCCGGGACGCCCGCCGGGCGCTGCCGGGACGGGAGCAGTTCGCCGCCGCGTGGCGGTGTTTGGAACGGGTCCTCCCGCCGGAGGGGCGGACGGTGGCCTACCTGCCGGCGCTGCGGGCGCTGGCCTCGGAGATCGGCGGCGCTGAACCGTTCCTGCGCTCGGCGCTGTGCTTGGAGGTATTCCGGGATCGGGGACTTCTGACCATGGAGCGGGAGGGAGACGCCGTGACCCTTGTATTGCAGCGGGACAGGCGGGCGTCGCTGGACGACGCGCCGCTGGTGGCCGCACTGAAGCAGAGTATGGAGAGAGGAGGCGGTACGCTGTGACACCTCAGGAAATGTACGAGCATTTGGTGGATACGGTAAAGGGCTACAACCCGTCCGCCAACTTTCAGCAGATAGACGCAGCGTATCAGTACGCCAGCACCCACCACGCCGGGCAGAACCGGAAGGACGGGTCGCCCTTCGTGACCCACCCGCTGGCGGTGGCGCAGATCGTGGCGGAGGAGCTGCACCTGGACACGGAGTCCATTGTGGCGGCCCTGCTCCACGACACCATCGAGGACACCGACGCCACCCATGAGGAGATCAGCAAGCTGTTCTCCCCCACGGTGGCGGACCTGGTGGAGGGCGTCAGCAAGCTGACCCGTGTCCATTACACCTCCAAGGAGGAGGAGCAGATGGAGAACCTGCGGAAGATGCTGATGGCCATGGCCAAGGACATCCGGGTGATCCTCATCAAGATCTCCGACCGGCTGCACAATATGCGCACCATGGAGTATCAGACGCCGGAGAAGCAGAAGCAGAAGTCCTTCGAGACTATGGAGATCTACGCTCCCATCGCCCATCGGCTGGGTATGCAGAAGATGAAGTGGGAGCTGGAGGACCTGAGCCTGAAGTACCTCGACCCGGTGAGCTACCGGGAGATCACCGAGGCGCTGGATGAGAAGGCGGCGGAGTACGACGGGTTCATGTCCGCCGTACACGACCGCATCGTGACGCGGCTGAAGGAGGAGGGCATCGAGGCCACGGTCTATGGCCGGATGAAGCACCCCTATTCCATCTACCGCAAGATGTATACGCAGAATAAGAGCCTGGACGACGTGTTCGACCTGTTCGCCTTCCGGGTCATCGTGGACACGGTGGCGGACTGCTACAACGTGCTGGGCATCGTCCATGACCTGTTCAAGCCCATTTTGGGCCGGTTCAAGGATTATATCGGCACACCCAAGCCCAATATGTACCAAAGCCTGCACACCACGGTGGTGGGCGAGAGCGGCATCCCCTTCGAGGTGCAGATACGCACCAAGGAGATGCACGAGATCGCCGAATACGGTGTGGCCGCCCACTGGAAGTACAAGCAGAACGGCCAGGGCGCGGGAGACGAGGGCCGGTACGAATGGGTGCGCCGTCTGCTGGAGAACCAGGAGGACGCCGACGCGGAGGACTTTATCCACTCGCTGAAGGTGGATATGTTCGCCGACGAGGTGTTCGTGTTCACCCCCAACGGCGACGTGATCAACCTGCCTGCCGGCGCGACGCCCATCGACTTCGCCTACACCATCCACTCCGCCATCGGCAACCACATGACCGGCGCAAAGGTCAACGGGCGCATCGTCCAGTTCGACTACCGGCTGCACAACGGCGACGTGGTGGAGGTGATGACCAGCAAATCCGCCCACGGGCCCAGCCGGGACTGGGTGAAGATCGCCCAGTCCAGCAACGCCCGCAGCAAGATACGCCAGTGGTTCAAGCGGGAAAAGCGGGACGAGAACATCGTCAATGGCCGCTCGAGCTTTGAGTCGGAGCTCAAGCGCACCGGCGTGACGCTGAAGGAGCTGACCAACGAGGAGAACCTGCCCAGTGTGCTGAAGAAGCTGTGCTTCACGTCGCTGGACGATATGTACGCCGCCATCGGCTACGGCGGTATTTCCGCCCTGAAGGTCATAGGCCGGCTGCGGGAGGACATCCAGCGCATCCTGCACCAGCACCAGACGGAGCGGCAGGCGGAGGTGCCGGTGGCCGGACAGCCCCAGATCATGCGCCCTGCCGTGCCCCAGCGGGCCAGGAGCGAACAGGGCATCGTGGTAGAGGGTCTGACCAACTGTCTGGTGAAGTTCTCCAAGTGCTGCACCCCCGTTCCCGGCGACGACATCGTGGGGTTCATCACCCGGGGCTACGGTATCTCCGTACACCGGGCGGACTGTCCCAACGCCGACCCGGCCCGGCGGAAGCCGGAGGAAGCAGGCCGGTGGATCAAGGTGTCCTGGGGCAGCGACACCAAGGAGAACTACCGCACGTCCCTGGAGATCACGGCCAAGGACCGCATCAATTTCATCATGGACGTGTCCACGGTGCTGTCCAGCACCAAGACCCACGTTTCATCCATGAACGCCCGCAGCACGCCTGACGGCTTCGCGCTGCTGTCGCTGGACATCGACGTACACGACGGGGCGCAGCTGCAGACCGTTATGCGGCGGCTGGAGCAGATCTCCGGCGTCATGCGGGTGACCCGCCCGGCGGGATAAATAGAGAGGAGCTGCTATTATGAGAGCTGTTTTGACAAGAGTGAAGCACGCGTCCGTCACCGTGGACGGACAGGTGATCGGCAGGATCGGCCAGGGCTTTCTCGTCCTGCTGGGCGTGACCCACGAGGACACGGAGGCTCAGGCCGAGAAGCTGGCGGACAAGCTGACGGGCCTGCGCATCTTCGAGGATGAGAACGAGAAGATGAACCGCAGCCTGACGGATGTGGGCGGCGAGCTGCTCGTCGTGTCCCAATTCACGCTGTACGCCAACTGCAAAAAGGGCCGCCGCCCCGAATTTCTGGCGGCGGCGCGGCCGGAGGTGGCCATCCCCCTGTACGAGAAGTTCGTGGCGCTGTGCCAGGAGAAGGGCTTCCACACCGAGACCGGCGAGTTCGGCGCGTATATGCAGGTGGACAGCCTGAACGACGGGCCGCTGACCATCATTCTGGACACGGACACGCTGTAAGGAGGACAAACATGACCATCAAGACCATACAGGTCGGGCCGATCATGACCAACTGCTACCTGCTGTGCGACGAGGCGGCGGGCCGGTGCGCCCTCATCGATCCCGGCGACGACGCGGCGCGGGTGGAGAAGCTGGTACAGGAGAGCGGCTGCGAGCTGGAGTATATCCTGCTGACCCACGGCCATTTCGACCACACCTCCGCCGTGCGGCCTCTGCTGGAGCAGCACCCGGACGTGCCGGTGTATATCCACGAGAAGGACAGCGTGGACGGCCCTGCCGGCGAGCTGCGGTTCAGCCGGGTAGGGGAGAAGAACCAGCGGTATTACAAGGAGGGCGACGTCATCACCGTGGGCACGATCCCCCTGCGGGTCATGGAGACGCCGGGCCACTCCGAGGGCTCAGTGTGCCTGCTGGCGGAGGGCGAGCACGTCATCTTCGCCGGTGACACCCTGTTCCGCTGCTCCTGCGGGCGGTGCGATTTCCCCGGCGGCGACTACCGGAAGATGCTCACATCCCTTTCGCGGCTGGCCTCGCTGGAGGGCAACTGGCGGGTGCTGCCGGGCCACGATATGGAGACGACGCTGGATTTCGAGCGCCGGGCCAACCCCTACATGAAGCAGGGGACGGCGCGATGAGGCTGACATTTCGCGGTCACGATGACCGCTACGCCGTGGAGCAGAGCCTGCTGGCCTTCTTTCCGGAGGAACGCCCCGTATACGAGGGTGAGGATGGGCCGCGCCACGGGGAGGTGACGCTCCATGAGGGCGCGGTGTACGCCACCGGCGTGACCTCCCTGACCTATGACGGAAAAACGGCGCGGGCCTCCGCCCGCGTGTCCCTTGCAGGCGCTGCCGACGAGTACGAGCGGGAGCGCCTGCGTCAGCGTGCGCTGAAGCTGTCCTTCTTCCGGGCGGCCCGTGACATCACCGGCGTGACGCCCTCCTGGGGCGCGCTGACGGGCATCCGCCCGGCCAAGCTGGTGCGGACCATGCTGGAGGAGGGCTATACCCCCGCCCGGGCCGACCGGGAGCTGCGGGACGTATACTGCGTGTCCCCGGCGCGGCGGCGGCTGGCGCTGGAAAGCGCCGAGGCGGGACTGAAGGCCAAGCGGGAGCTGCGGCCTGAGGACATCTCGCTGTATATCGGCATCCCGTTCTGTCCCACCCGCTGCGCCTACTGCAGCTTTGTCTCCGCGTCGGTGGAGAAGTCCTTTCACCTGATGACGCCCTATCTGGAGGCCCTGACGGCGGAGGTGGAGGCCGCGGGCCGGATGGTAAAGGAGACGGGCCTGCGCATCAAGTCGTTCTATATGGGCGGCGGCACGCCCACCACCCTGTCCGCCGGGCAGATGGACGCGCTTCTGACGGCGGTGAACAAGGCCTTCGACCTGTCCGGCTGCGCGGAATACTGCATCGAGGCCGGGCGGCCCGACACCATCGACCGGGAGAAGCTGCAGGTGCTGCTGGACCACGGGGCGGACCGCATCAGCGTCAACCCCCAGTCCCTCGAGCCCCGGGTGCTGCGGGCCATCGGCCGCCAGCACAGCCCGGAGGACATTGAAAAGGCCATGACGCTGGCCACGTCCATGGGCTTCCCCCATGTGAACATGGACCTGATCGCCGGGCTGCCCGCCGACACGCCGGAGGGCTTCCGCCGGACGCTGGACAGATGCCTGACCTTCGGCGCGGACAACATCACCGTCCACACCCTGAGCCTGAAAAAGGGCAGCCGCATCCTGCTGGAGGGACTGCCCATCCCCACGGCAGAGGAGGTGGCGGAGATGCTGGACTACGCCGACCCGGCCCTGCGGGCCAGGGGCTTCGCGCCCTACTACCTGTACCGGCAGAAATATATGTCCGGCAGCTTTGAAAACACCGGCTGGTGCAGGCCGGGCTATACCGGACTTTACAACATATATATGATGGAGGAACTGCATACCATCCTCTCTCTCGGCGGCGGCGGGATGAACAAGATCAATCTCCCGGAGGAAAAGCTTGCCCGCTACCACAATCCGAAAATTCCGCAGGACTATATCTCCCGCATCGACACGATCCTGCAGCAGAAGGACGAGATTTTCTCGATCCTGCGCGGGCTGCGTGAACAGAACCCATAAGGAGGGCTTCCATGGACACCTTGTTTTCTCATGTCAACGTCGTTACGATGAACGAGCAGATGACGCTCTGGCAGGATGCGTTTGTCGGCGTCACCGACGGCAAGATCGCCTATATGGCGAAAAAGCCGCCCGAGGAGAAGCCGAAGAAGATCATTGACGCGACCGGCATGGTCTTGATGCCGGGCCTCATCAACTGCCACACGCATTTGCCCATGTACCTGCTGCGCGGCTATGCCGACGATCTGAATTTGCAGGACTGGCTCCAGCACTATATTTTCCCGCGCGAGGACAGGCTCGACGGCCGCGCCGTCAAGGCGGCGACAACGCTTGCCCTTGCCGAGGCGCTGCGCTTCGGCACGACGAGCGTGTCGGATATGTACTATTTCTGCGACGAGATCTGCCAGGCTGTAGCCGAATCCGGCATCACGGCCAATATCTCCCGCGGCACGTCCATGTTCCTTGGGGATGATTTCTGCTTCGATACCTTCCCGGCCTGCCAGGAACTGGTCGCGCTCAAGGACAAGTGGCACAACTATGACAATGGCCGCATTAAAATTGAAGCGTCCATCCACGCCGAGTATACCTCGACGTATCAGCTCTGGGACGCGCTGGCGGAGTACGCCGTCAACAACGGCCTGCAGTTACAGGTGCACCTGTCCGAGACAAAAAAGGAACACGACGCGTGCGTGGAGAAATACGGTCTGACGCCTGCGCAGGTGCTCGACTGCCACCATGTATTCGATGTGCCCACGGTCGCGGCGCACTGCGTCCATGTGACGCAGGAGGATATGCAGCTGCTGGCCAAGCGCCATGTATCCGCGGCACACTGCCCGGTCAGCAATCTGAAGCTGGCCTCTGGCTGCGCGGACGTGCTCGGCATGGTAAGAGCCGGGATGAACGTCTGCCTCGGCACCGACTCCGTTGCATCCAACAATAATCTCGATCTGTTTGAAGAGATCAAGGCCGCTGCGCTCATGGCCAAGGGCAAGACCGGCGACCCGAAGGCGCTTCCGGCGGAGGCTGCGCTGATGATGGCGACAGTCTGCGGCGCAAGAGCGCAGGGCAGAAGCGCCGAATGCGGCGTCATCGAGCTTGGCATGGACGCCGACCTCATTCTGCTGGACTTCAACCAGCCGCATCTGATCCCGTGCCACAATGTACTGTCCCATCTGGTCTACGCGGCCTCCGGCCACGACGTTGCGCTGACGATGGTGCGCGGCAAAATCCTGTACGCGGACGGCAAGTATCCCACGCTGGATATCGCGGGCGCGCTGAAGGAGCTGCACGACTACGCGATCCCCAGAGTCTTCTCTGATGAACCGGAGGCGCAGGCATGAGCGGCGAAAAGGCATCCAGAAAGCAGAGTTTTTTGCAGGGCGTGGCGGTCTTGACCGCCGCGACCATCATTGTCAAGCTGCTCGGCTTCATCTATAAGGTCCCCCTGCAAAACATTCTGCAGGAGCGGGGCTTCGGCTATTTCAACACGGCCTATGACGTGTACAACGTCCTGCTGATGATCTCCACGACGGGCCTGCCCGTCACCGTCAGCCGGATGATCTCGCAGGCGCAGGCGCTGGAGAATTACGCGCAGATCCGCAAGATCTACTCCGTCTCCATGAAGGTCTTCCTGACCATCGGCGTGATCGGAACGCTCGTGATGCTCGTGTTCTGCAAGCCGCTGTCCGTCATGGTCACGACGAATGAAAATTCGTGGGCGGCCATCGCGGCGCTGTCGCCGTGCGTGCTGCTCATCTGCATCGTCTCGGCCCACCGGGGCTTCTTCCAGGGCCAGAGCAACATGACCCCGACCTCCGTCAGTCAGGTCTATGAGGCCATGATCCGCGTGGTCTTCGGCCTCGGCGGCGCGTATCTGATGCTCAAGAAGACCGGCAGTCTCATCTATGCGGCTGCGGGCGGCATCTTCGGCGTGACGGCGGGCTGCATCGTGGCGGTCGTGTATCTGCGCATTCAGTTCGGCAAGTCCAACCAGATCCTGCGGCAGGGCGGGGGAGAGGCCAAGTCCACCCGCCAGACCATGAAGGAGCTGCTCGTCATCGCCATCCCCATCACGCTCGGCTCGGCGGGCCTGCAGATCATCAATCTGTTCGACACGATGATCTATATGCGCCGGCTCACCGGCGCGCTTGCGTGGTCGTCCGATGCGGCGGATACGGCCAAGGGCATCTATAATTTCTGCCAGACGATCTTCAATCTGCCGTGCTCGCTCATTACGCCCATCACGATCTCGATCATCCCGACCGTGACGGCTGCGCTGACCAAAGGCAACACAGCGGGCGCGCGGCACACGGAGGAATCTGCCGTGCGCACCATGAGCCTCATTGCCATGCCGTGCGCGGTGGGGCTGGCCGTGCTGTCGGAGCCGATCATCCGTCTGCTTGCGCGCAACTACGGCCCCGAGAGCGTCGCGACCGCAGCGCCGATTCTGGCCTATTTCGGCATTGCCGTGATCTTCAACAGTACGGTCCTGCTGTTCAATGCCATCATGCAGGCGCACGGCGACGTGACGACGCCGGTCGTCAATATGCTCATCGGCGGTGTTGTGAAGGTCGTCGTCAACTATATCCTTGTGGCGATTCCGTCCCTCAATATCATCGGCGCGGCCATCGGCACCATCGTCTGCTATGTGACCATCACCGTGCTCGACCTCATTGCCATGCGCCGGTCCGTCACGACGCGCCCGGCTATTTTCCGCAATGTGATCCGCCCGGCGGCAGCCGCCGGGATCATGGGCGCGGCGACGTTCTTTGCCGCTGCGCTGCTGCGGAGCTTCACGGATTCGAATACCGTCGTCTGCCTCGGCGCGCTGATCGCGGCGGTCGTTGTGTACGTGATTTTCGTCGTGGTTCTGCGGTGCATCACGTACGAGGACTGTATGCTGCTGCCGAAGGGCGAAAAAATTGCAAAAATCCTGCATATCAAACAAAAAACATGAACCTCCCACTTGCGAAAGAGACGAAAGTATGATAAATTTTACTAGCAAACCGCGCTATGCGCTGGACGACCTGATCCGGCTGGTACACGCGCTGCGCGCGCCGGGCGGCTGCCCGTGGGACGCGGCGCAGACGCACCTGTCCATCCGCCGTAATTTTCTTGAGGAGGCCTACGAGGCCTGCGAGGCACTGGACTGCGACGACGCGGCCATGCTCCGCGAGGAGCTGGGCGACGTGCTGCTGCAGGTGCTGTTCCACGCGGATATCGAGGCCGACCGCGGCCGCATGACCATCGACGACATTGCCGACGCGGAATGCAGAAAGCTCATCTTCCGTCACCCGTTCCTATTCGGCGGCGAAAACGCCAGCTGGGACGAGCTGAAAAAGCAGGAAAAGGGCCAGAAAACGACCGGCGAGACCATGCAGGGCGTCGCCAGATCGCTCCCGGCGACATGGCGGGCGGAGAAAATTCAGAAAAAAGCTGCGAAAACCGGCTTTTGCTGGAAATCCGCCGGACAGGCGCTGGACAAACTAGCAGAGGAAGCGCAGGAGCTGCGCGAGGCCGTGCAGGACGATACGAACATCGATGAGGAGCTGGGCGATCTGCTCTTTGCCGCCGTCCGCGTCGCCTCCACGCTGGACAAGGACCCCGAGCAGGCGCTGCACAGCGCCTGTGAGAAATTTATCAAACGATTTACCGCTATGGAGCAGAGCATACTTGCTTCGGGACGCACTCTGGAGGAGCTGTCCCGCGAGGAGCTGCTTGCCAGTTGGGACGCGCAAAAACGTAACGGGCGGTGAACAATAAATTATACTTTAGGAAAAGAGGATCTACACATGAATAAGACCGAATTGATCGCGGAAGTCGCAAAGAAGTGCGGCATGTCCAAGAAGGACGCGGAAAAGGCTGTCACCACCACGTTCGACACCATCGCAGAGGCTCTGAGCCAGGGCGATAAGGTTCAGCTCGTCGGCTTCGGCGGCTTTGAGACGAAGAAGCGCGAGGCGCGCATGGGCCGCAACCCCAAGACGAAGGAAGCCATCGAGATCCCGGCGACCACCATCCCCGTCTTCAAGGCCGGCAAGGCCCTCAAGGAGAAGACCGCAAAATAATGCAGCCAGACAGGGCAGCCGAAGCGCTGCCCTGTTTTTTCGCGTTTTCTGCATTTTTTCCAGATTCCCGGTTGACTTTTCCGGCCCTTCCAGCTATAATAAATCGGTCTGCGAAGCGCAGACGATCCTTGCCGCAGGCGGGACCTGCGGCCATAAGTCCAGAAGGAGGTGCAACATCATGGCAAAACTTTCCGCAAAGTATGAGGTCCTCTATATCATCGACCCCGCGCAGGGTGAAGAGGGTATCGCGGCTCTCGTGGAAAAATTCAAGGGTATCGTGGAGGCTCACGGCACTCTGACCAGTGTTGACGAGTGGGGCAAGCGCCGTCTTGCGTACCCGATCAACGACCTGGTTGAGGGCTACTACGTCTACATGACCTGCGAAGTAACGCCCGAAATGCCGGCTGAGCTTGATCGTGTCTTCAAGATCACCGACGGCATTCTGCGTTCCATCATCGTCGCTGTTGAAGAGTAAGGAGGCGCTCACGTGCTGAACCACATCGTTCTCATGGGCCGACTGACTCGCGACCCTGAGCTGCGCCGGACCGGCAGCGGCGTCGCGGTCGCATCCTTTACCCTCGCCGTCGACCGCGATTACGCGGCACAGGGCGCGGAAAAGGAAACAGATTTCGTGGATATCGTCGCATGGCGCAATACCGCTGAGTTCGTCAGCAAGTATTTTGCCAAGGGCCGTATGGCTGTCGTGACGGGCCGGCTGCAGATCCGCAACTGGCAGGACAAGGAAGGCAACAAGCGCCGCTCGGCCGAGATTCTTGCCGACAGCGTTTACTTTGGCGATTCTAAGCGCGACGGTGACGGCGGCAAGCCCAAGGGCGAGCCGACCTACGACCCGACCGGCGGCTTCTCGCAGCTCGCGGACGATGACAGCGAATTGCCGTTCTAAGGAGGCCTCTCATGGCAAACAAAAGGTACTATTGGCTGAAATTATACGACGATTTCTTTTCCAGCCTGCGGATCAAGAAGTTGAGGAAGCTCGCTGGTGGCGACACTTACCTTGCAATTTACTTGAAGATGCAGCTCCTTGCCATGAAAAGCGACGGAATCCTTAAATGGAGCGGTC
>ERZ857757.1626-NODE-1626-length-17063-cov-13.346896_pt1 | contig 17063 bp, 17 predicted proteins | sample MGYA00519764_ERZ857757 | MGnify/ENA primary metagenome ERZ857757 (study PRJEB31778, sample SAMEA3449359) | human gut metagenome | biome: human gut; feature: human-associated habitat; material: faeces | place: United Kingdom | collected 2010/2012 ... | reverse complement strand
CCCCCATCTTCGAGGTGGCTGACTACGGTATCGTCGGCGATCTGTTCAAGGTCGTCCCCGAGCTGATCGAGTCCATCAAGGCTGCCAAGGCTGCGAAGTAAATACAATTTGAGAGATAGGAGAGAATGATCGTGGGCAATGCACTGGTATACAAGACCATCGGCCAAATACTGGCCCAGCAGGCCGTGCGGCATCCCAACTGCGAAGCCGTGACAGATGCCGCCCACCGCTTCACCTACGCCCAATGGGAGGCGCTGACGGATCAGGCGGCCAAGGCGCTGCTCAGCCGCGGCATCAAAAAAGGCACGCACGTGGGCGTATACGCCAACGACAATGCCGTCACCCTGTGCGCCTACTATGCGGTGTGGAAAATCGGCGCAGTGCTTGTCCCGCTGTGCAACAGCTATCAGCAGGCCGAGTCGACCCGCTGCCTCATCGACGCCGACATCACCCATCTGCTGCTGGGCGGCGGTCCTTCCGGCCTGCGCCGGGAGGACTTCCCCGCCCGGATCGACGTGATCCCCCTGGCGTCTCAGGATGATCTGAACACGTTACTGCTCTCCGGCATAGCGTACGGCGACGCGGCGCTGCGGGCCGCCAAGAACCTCATAACGGCCGACGACCCGGACACCATTCTCTTTACCTCCGGGACGATGGGGCGCCCCAAGCCGGTGCTGACCACCCACTTTTCCCGCGTCAATGTTATGCTGGCCCAGGCCAACGTACTGGAAGCCACGGAGCAGGATCGTTTCTGCTCCGTGCTTCCCATGTATCACTGCTTCGCCCTGACGGCCACGGTGCTGGCCGCCATGACCGCGGGCGCGTGTGTCTGTTTTCCTGCGAACCGGCACGGCAGAACCATCTTGGAAACCATCCAGCGGGAGCACTGCACCATTCTCACCGCCGTGCCCACGTTGTTCTCCGTGCTGCTGGAGCGTTATAAACAGGGGCGCTACGATGTGTCCTCCCTGCGGGCGGGGCTCATCGGCGGATCTGGCTTCCAGCAGGAGCTGTATTTAGATGTTTGCCGCACGTTTAACTTCGACCTACTGCCCTCACTGGGGCAGACGGAGGCCACCGCCGGCATCAGCAGCTGCGGCCTCCACGATCCCATTGATGTGCGGCTGCGGACACTGGGCCGCTTCTTTCCCGGCGTGGAGGGCTGCATCAAGTCCACCGTCACCGGCAGCGCCGTTTCCTCCGGCACGGTGGGCGAGATCTGCATCCGCGGCTACAACGTGATGCAGGGTTATTACAAGCTGCCTGCCGCCACCAGCTATACCATCGACAAGGACGGGTGGCTGCACACCGGCGACCTGGGCAGTCTGGACAGCGCCGGCTATCTGACTTATGCGGGCCGGAAGAAGGAGATCATCATCCGCGGCGGCGAGAACATCTCCCCCTCCGAGATCGAGGCTCTCATCAAGACCGATCCCAATGTGGAGGATGTCCGGGTCATCGGCATTCCCGACCGGCATTACGGCGAAACGGTCTGCGCCTGCGTCATCGCCCACACACCCATGACGGAGGAACATATCCGTGATCTAGTGCGGAACAGGGCTGCCTCCTTCAAAGTGCCGCAGCAGGTACTGTTTTTCGAAGAATTTCCCCACAGCCCTTTGGGCAAGATCCAGCTCTCCGCCCTGAAGGCGGCGGCGCTGGACCGGCTGGGCATCACGGCCGGGGTATAAGAAAGAGATAAGAGTATTATGAAAAAACTAAATCGTTGGGTCTACGCCGCCTTCGGCGTGGTGATCCTGTTGTTCGCCGGTATGGTCTACGCCTGGAGCGTGCTGTCCGGCCCTATCGCCCAGGAATATCCCCAGTGGACGAACGCGCAGCTGAGCCTGACCTTCACCATCGTCATGACGCTGTTCTGCGTGGGCTGCATGGCGGGCGGCTTTCTGTCCGGCAAGGTCAGCGCCAAGATCTACGTCTGGGCGGCGGCAGCCATGTTCCTGGGCGGCTTTATGCTGTCCGCCCGCATCACGTCCCTCATGGGGCTGTATATCGGCTTCGGCGTCATCTGCGGCTTCGCCTCCGGTCTTGCCTACAACGCGGTGATGGGCACCATCAGCCGCTGGTTTCCCGATAAGCAGGGCCTGATTTCCGGTGTGCTGCTGATGGGCTTCGGCCTCAGCAGCTTCCTGGTGGGCAAGATCTTCCAGATGTGTACCCCCGAGACCATCGGTGCGTGGCGTCAGTCCTTCACCGTGTTCGGTGTCATCACCGCCGTGGTGCTGGCCATCTGCGCCTTCTTCGTGGAAAAGCCTCCCGCGGACTACCAGCCCCCCGCCGCCGGCAAGCAGGCCAAGCGCTGGGTGAACCCCGTGGCCATGGAGGCCGCCACCGGCACGATGGTCCGCAAGCCCGCCTTTTGGCTGTATTACCTGTGGGCCATCCTGCTCAGCGCCGCCGGTCTGGCGCTGGTGTCGCAGGCCAGCGGCATCGCCCGGGAGATCGGCACCGATGTCTCCGCCGGTACCATCGCCACGGTGGTGGGCCTGATCTCCATCTGCAACGGCGTGGGCCGCGTCATTTTGGGAGCGCTGTTCGACAAGGCTGGCCGCAGCAAGACCATGCAGACCGTGAACGTCCTGTTCCTGCTGACCTGCGGCGTGCTGATCCTGTCCCTGTCCCTGAAGAGCTTCCCCATCCTGGTGGTCGGCTTCATTTTGGGCGGCTTCTCCTACGGCGGTGTGACCCCCACCAACTCCGCCTTCGTCAGCTCCTACTACGGGCTGAAGCACTTCCCCCTGAATTTCTCCATCATCAACACCAACCTCATTATCGCGTCCTTTGGCAGCACCATCGCCGGTGCGCTGTACGACGCCTCCCAGTCCTTCTTCAGCACCGATGCCATGATCGGCGTGCTGGCGCTGCTGGGTATTTTCGTATCTCTGGCTATCAACGTCTGCGACAAGCGGACGCTGGCCGCCAAGTGATATAGCTTTACCTCCCTCACAAAACCTCACAAAGGGAACAGCCCGGCTTTTGCCGGGCTGCTCCCTTTGTTTCCTATCGCAGAACTGCGCCATGCGGTCTTTTTACACCTGCTAATCCCGCACCTGCTGCCGCAGCCAGTCACGCCATACATCCTTGATCATCGCCGTTTGCCGCCGCCAAAGCCGCCGCCGCCGAAGCCGCCGGAGGGTCGGCTGGGCCGACTGGGCCGCGGTGCACTGGGACGGGGTGCGCTGGGACGGGACGCGCCCGGCCGCGGGCCGGGTCTCGGGCCGCTGGGCCGCGGGCCACCGCCCACAGGCGGTCTCGGGCCGCCGCCGCGAGGCGGACGGGGAGGCCGGGGCGGACGGGGACGGTGCGGCCGTCCCCAGAAGATAGGATAGTAATACGCCGGGCGGACAACGCCGATCACATTCGGGCCGTAACGCCGCCGGTAGCGGCTGTAGCGCACGGCATCCAGCGCGGCCCACACCACGAAGATAGCCACGATGAGCAGCACCACACCCATGATAGATGTGCCGCCGGCAGGCGCGGGCGGAGCATACCAGCCGCTGTCGCCGCTGCTGCCGCTGCCGCCCAGCTGTGCCTGGGCGTAGAACACATCCGCCTGACGGAAGAAGGCCGTCACGGCGCTGTCAAAGTCGCCGTCATAATAGGTGGTCTCAATGGCCTGGCTCAGCTGGCTCTGCTGGGTATCGGTCATGACGTAGCCCACGTTGTCACCGCAGTAGACCTGCCAGTCGCCGTCCTTTACCAGCACCAGGATCATGTCGTTCTGACTCAGTCCCCACGCTTCGCCCAATTTGGCGGCGTAGTCCTGACCCTCCCAGCCCACCAGCTTATCGATGGTGGCCACGGCCACCACGGCGTAGTATTTGCTGTCCCAGCTGCCGTTATAGTCCCGGATCAGCTGCTCCGTCTGGTCGCTCAGCAGACCGGCATCGTCGCAGATCCACTGCTTGTACTGCACGTCCAGCAGCGCCGTGGGCGTTTTTGCTATAAACGTGTCCTTCCGGCTCTGGCCGATGAACACGGCGGCAGCGATGGCCAACACCAGCACCACCAGCGCCACGCCGCGCTTTTCAAAAAACCTCATACGTATTCCCCTTTCTGAAGGAGATATAAACCTCTCAGCTCCGCAGCTCCATCAGCTTCTGCTTCAGCTCGCCCTCAATACGGCCCAGTTCGACCTCCGCCTCTTTCCGCTTGGCCGCGCCCTCCTTCTGGATACGGGCCACCTCGTCCAGGGTGGAGATCAGCTGCTGGTTGGTGTGCTGCAGCGTCTCGATGTCCACAATGGAGCGCTCCGCCTCCTTGGCAGTGGCGATCGTCCCCATCTTCAGGGTGTCGGCGTTTTTCTTCAGCAGCTCATTGGTCATCTCCGTCACCGCGTTTTGGGCGGCGGTGGCCTGACGGCTGTGCTCCATGCCCAGCGCCAGCACCATTTGACTCTTCCACAGGGGGATGGTGTTCACAAGGGAGGACTGGATCTTCTCGATCATCAGCGTGTCGTTGTTCTGCAGAAGCCGGGTCTGAGGGCCCATCTGGATGGACACCATGCGGGTCAGCTCCAGATCGTGGAGCTTCTTCTCGAACCGGTCGCACAGGCTCACCAGGTCGTTGTACGCCTGGGCGTCCTCCGCCAGGCCGCTGGCCTCTGCCTTCTTCCGCAGCTCCTCCACCTCCGTGGCCCGGACCTCCGCCAGCCGCTTCTTGCCGGCCAGGATATACATGGTCAGCTCCTTGTAATACTTCAGGTTCAGCTCATACATCTGGTCAAACATGGCCACATCCTTGAGCAGGGTGATCTGATGATTTTCCAGATTTTGGGCGATCTTATCCACGTTGGCCTCTACCTTGTTGTACTGGGCCTTCATGGTCTCCAGCTTGTTGCCCGCCTTCTTGAACAGGCCCTTCAGGCCCTTGCGGTCCTCGTCCTCGCCGAAGCCCTTCAGTTCCACCACCAGCTGGCTCAGATCGTCGCCGATCTGCCCCATGTCCTTGGTGCGGACGTTGTTCAGCGCGTTCTCGGAAAAGGCTGCCACGCTCTTCTGGGCCGCCGCGCCGTACTGCAGCACCTGATTGGTGTCCCTGATGTCGATCTTGTGGGAGAAGTCCTCCACGGCCTTCTTTTCCTCCTCGGTGAGCAGGTTCTCGTCCATGTTCACCGGCTCGACCTTCTTCTCCTCTTCCTGGGGCACTTCCGGCGCTTCCGGTGTCAGGGTCAGGGTGGGCACCTCTGCCGCAGCGGCGGCGGTATCGTCAGGGCTCAGCGTCAGCTCGGGCATCTTGTTGTCAGTCATAGTCATCTATTCCTTTCTTGTATTTCTCTCGTTACAGCTCCAATGTGATGCCGCCCTCGTCGTCCCGGGGCGGTTCGGTCTGCGCCGGGGCGGGCTGCTCCTGGGCGGCCTTATGCAGCGCGTCCTCCGTCAGGCCCTCCCGGGCCATCATGTTCTCCAGCACCGTGATGTCGGTGGAGATGTCCAGCGCCTGGTCGCCGAACAGGCTGTCCAGCTGCTTCTCAAAGGCCAGCACGATGGTGCCCAGCATCCCCTCCACCTTCTCCATTGTGCCGCTGATGTTCTCGCCGTAAACGCCCTGACGGCTCAGCTCGTCATAGCTGCGCAGCAGCTTGATGGTGGTGGGCAGGTAGTAGGACATAAATTTCCGTATCTGGGGCAGCTTCTCCGGGTGATCCTTCACATAGGCGAAGATACGCCCGCTGACCTCCTCCAGCCGGTCGATCTGACCGGACACGGTCTCGTCCTGAATGCTGTCGTTCAGGGTGCGCATGGTCTTGATCGCGCCGTCCCCGTCGGCGATCATCTTATCCAGCTCCGGGTTGCCGGTGGTCACCGGCTCCTCCGGGATCTCCACTTCCTCTGTCACATCCCGGCAGAACCGCCGCGCAACGATGGCCACGACGGCGCTGGCCGCCGCCGCCAGCAGGAAATGGCCCACCTGGTACAGCGGAAACAGCAGCCCGTACAGCAGCCACGTCACCGCCGCCGCATAGATGGGCGCAGCCGACCTGTGGACGATGGTTTTTGTTTTCAATCCTGTCGCCTCCCGTCCGAATTTACTCGCACAGCATGATAATACTGTATTATACTATACACCATCCCCCCGGTCAAGGTGGTTTCATTCGAGATCACGACATGAAAAAAGACCGCATAGGCGGTCTTTTACCGCATAGGCGGTCTTTTTTCCCTATTCCGCGCCGGGAATGCCCCGCGTGCCGTTGGTGGGATCGATAAACAGCGGCAGCTCCGGCGGCGACGCGGTCCACACCGCGAACAGCGCCGCTATGGCGATCTGCACCGCCGCGCCCGCCGCCTGCCACGCCGGGGCGGTCAGCGCGCCCCGCTTCTGCAACGTTCGGCTCACCCAATAGGCCAGCAGTACCGCCGCCTGGAACAACAGCACGTTCACCACATCGATGCTCCGGCCCAGAATGCCGGTGTAGGTGTAGAACACCGCCGGGATCAGCGCCAGTCCTGCCAGCAGCCCGGCGGCCCTCGGCCCGGCGCAGGTCAGCCCGCGCCGGACGATGCACGTGACCGCCGTCCACAGTATCCACGGCACGGCCAGCAGCTTCATGTGCTCCCAGGTGGATTCGTTCACCGCAGAGATATACGCGGCCCAGCCCGCCTGCCCCGTCCAGTCGTAGAGGAAATGCAGCCCGTTGCCCAGCAGCAGCGTGACCAGCATCCCCGCCGTCTCCCACGTGCGCCAATTCTGTTCCCGCTTCATGGTTCGCCCTCCCTTTCATGCTTCGTATCAGTATACGCGCCTTGTCCCGGCTGTATACAAAGCCTCCGCAAAAAAAAGCGTAGCCTGACGGGGAAAAGTATGCTATACTGACCCCAACAAAGAAAGGTGTGATAGATACATGACCATCCCTGACCGTATCGCCCTGCTGCGCCGTGAGCTGTCCCGCCGCGGCCTTGACGGCTGTCTGGTCGTCACCGACGACTTCCACGGCTCGGAGTATGTGGGCGACCACTTCAAGACCCGGGAGTACCTCTCCGGCTTCACCGGCTCTGCCGGCACGCTGGTGGTCCTGCCGGATCAGGCCGCCCTGTGGACGGACGGCCGCTACTTCCTTCAGGCGGAGCGGCAGCTGGCGGGCAGCGGTATCGACTTGATGCGTACCGGCCAGCCCGGTGTTCCCAAGCTGTCCGATTTTCTGGCGGAGCGGCTTCCTGAGGATGGCGTGCTGGCCTTCGACGGCCGCACCGTCAGCACCCGGCTGTACCGCACGCTGACCGATGCCCTCGCCCCGAAGCACATCCGTCTGGACGGCAGCCGCGATTTGGCGGATGAGGTCTGGCCCGACCGTCCGCCCCTGTCCGCCCAGCCCCTTTGGCCGCTGGAGAGCGACGTGTCCCGCCGGGAAAAGCTGGCCCTGCTGCGGGCAAGGATGGCGGAAAAGGACGCCGCCCACCTGCTGCTCACCGACCTGACCGACATCGCCTGGACGCTGAACCTGCGGGGCGGCGATGTGGAATGTACCCCGGTGTTCCTGTCCTTCCTGCTGCTGAATGAGACGGACGCGGTGCTGTTTGTCCAGTCTCAGTCCGTCTCTCCGGCCATCGCCGACGCGCTGGTCACTGACGGCGTGACCCTCCGTCCCTATGAGGACATCTACGATCACCTGTCCTCCCTGCCGCCGGATGACCGCGTCCTGCTGGACAGCACCACCGCCAACTCCCACATCACCCAGTCCCTCGCCCCCCGGCAGATCATCGACGCCCCCTCCCCCGCCACCGCGCTGAAGGCCGTCAAATCCCCCGGCGAGCAGGATGGCTTCCGCCGCGCCCACCTGCTGGACGGCGTGGCCCTGACCCGCTTTCTCTACCGGCTGAAGACCGCCCCGGCGGGGCTGACGGAGCTGTCCGCTGCCGCCCTGCTCCACGATCTCCGGGCGGAAAGCGAGGAGTTCCTTCAGGACAGCTTCAGCACCATCGTGGCCTACGGCCCTCACGGCGCGGTGGTGCACTACGAGCCCACAGCGGAGACGGACGTACCGCTGGAGGCCCGCGGCCTGCTGCTGTGCGACAGCGGCGGCCACTACCGGGGCGGCACGACGGACGTGACCCGCACCGTGGCCCTGGGGCCGGTGTCCGATGAGGCGCGCCGCCTGTCCACCCTGGTGCTGCAGGGCCACATCCGCCTGGCTATGGCCCGCTTCCCCCGGGGCGTGTCCGGCGAAAACCTGGACGTGCTGGCCCGCCAGCCCCTGTGGCAGCAGGGTCTGGACTACGACCACGGCACGGGTCACGGCGTGGGCTGCGTCCTCAGCGTCCACGAAGGGCCTCCCTCCATCCGCTGGCGCATCGCGGAAAACACGCCCCACCCCGCCTTAGAGCCGGGCATGGTCGTCTCCGACGAGCCGGGCTATTACGAGGCCGGCCAGTTCGGCATCCGCCACGAGAGCCTGCTGCTGGTGCAGCCCGCCGACGACCCCTTCCTCCGCTTTGAGGTGCTGACCCTCGCCCCCTTCGACCGGGACGCGCTGGACGCTTCCCTGCTGACCGACGAGGAGCGCACCTGGCTCAACGGCTACCACCGCCGGATCTGTGAAGCCCTTTCCCCTTACCTCCCTCCGGAGGAGCGTCAGTGGCTCTGCATCGTGACCCAGCCGCTGTAAAGAAAAAAAGAAAACCGTGGCTGCGCCACGGTTTTCTTTATACTTCGTTCACACATTCCGTCCGAAATGTGTATATACTATGGTTGTTGATGGGGCGTCTCCGCCGCCAGCACGTCCTCCGTGTCCGCGCCGCACAGCCGGATCAGCTTTTCCGCCAGGATCTTGGAAAAACCGGCGATCAGCGCGCTCTCGATGACCAGCAGCTCCACGGCGTTGTCGCAGCTCTGCTCCGTGGCGGCACGGATTCCCTCCGCCCCGGACTGCACCTGCTGGTTGAAGAACAGCCCCACCCGCCGGAACTTCAGCGAGTAGTCCTCATACACCGCCCGCACGTTGGTCTCGCCGCCGTCCTGGGGCAGGATCTTCTGCACGTCGCTGATGCTCAGGCTCTGCTTCATGGTCAGGATCATGATGAGATACGCGATGTGGATGCGGTGATACTTCCGCTTCACCGGGGCGGGCATGATCTTCAGCCGCACGTAGTTGTTGATGGTGGACGAGGTGACGAATTTCTCCTTGCTGCCTGTGGGCGTGGGGATGAACGTCAGATACTGCTCCAGCAGCACGATGACCTGGTCCATATACAACCCCAGATCCGGGATGGTCTCCCAGTCCGGCAGATGATAATCGGTGATAAACCTGTCCCACCGGGCCAGCTTGTGGGAGATAAGACTCTTGTCATATTGCATAGCGATGCCCCCGTATCATTTTCTGCGGCTCATTATATCAGAAAACATGTAGAAACGCAACAAAAGTTCTTTGGGAATGTATTGACTCACGATACCTAATATGCTATATTAGGTAAAAAGTGAGAAGGAGGCGTTTCCATGGAACGTGCGTATATTTACGGCGACTCACTGCTGAAAGCCACCGTGCCCGACGAGGAGATGCGTTATCATTTCCACCTGCCGGAGGTGATGGCCCAGTACCCCACCGACCGGCTGGAGGTGGTAAACCGCGCCAAAATGGGCGCCACCGTGACCAAGGGTCTGTCCCTGGTGGAGCACGACGCGGCCCGGGGCATAGATGCCCGCTGGGCGCTGGTGGCCTACGGCGGCAACGACAGTGACTTCGACTGGCCCGCCATTGCCGCTGCGCCGGAGAACGAGCATCTGCCCCACACGGTGCTGCCGGAGTTCGTGGAAAAGCTCCGCTGCGTCGTCAAAATTCTGTGCGACGCCGGCGTTCAGCCGGTGCTGATGACGCTGCCCCCTATCGACAGCGTCCGCTATTTCAACTTCATCTCCCGCCGCAGCGACGGCCAGCGCATCCTGGACTGGCTGGGCGATGTGGGGCGCATTTACCGCCATCAGGAGATGTATTCCGACGCCGTGGCAGCCCTGGCTATGGGCGAGGGTCTGCCGCTCATCGACGTCCGGCGGCAGTTCCTGCCGCTGCGCGACCTGCCCCGGCTCATCGCAGCCGACGGCATCCATCTGACCATGCCCGGCTACCGCCAGCTCTTCGACACGCTGGCCGACTGGGTACGGGAACAACTGCCCTGACGGGCGCAAAGGAGCGAAAAGCTATGGTTCGTATCATGACTGACAACGCGGCCAATCTGCCGCCGGAGCTGCGCGAGCAGTACAACATCCGTGAGATCTGCCTGACCTATACGGTGGACGGCAGGCTGGTGGACGGCAGTACCCCCTTCGACGGCCACGATTTCTATGAGGCCCTGCGCCGGGGTGCGGAGGTCAAGACCTCCATGATCAGCCCCGCCGCCGCCCGGGAGGCCATTGAGCCGGCTCTGGCCGCCGGTGACGATGTGCTGTTTCTGGGCATTTCCGGCGGCGTCAGCGGCACGTGCTGGGGCGTGGGCCTGGTGGCCCAGGAGCTGGCCGCCGAATATCCGGGCCGCCGTGTCCAGGTGCTGGACACCCGGGGCGCATCCCTGGGCGAGGGCCTGGTGGTGCTGGAGGTGGCCCAGCTGGCCCAGCAGGGCGCGGACATGGACGCCATCGTGGCCCGGGCCGAGACACTATGCGGCAAGATGCGCCAGCACTTCATGGTGGACGACCTGAAATTCCTGCGGAAGGGCGGGCGGCTCTCCGGCGCGGCGGCTCTGGCCGGCACGCTGCTGCAGATCAAGCCCATTCTCCAGGGCGACGAGAACGGTAAGATCGTGGTCCGTACCAAGGAGCGCGGGCGGAAAAAGGCCATGGACACCCTTATCACCCTCTATAACGAGCTGGTGGAGGATAAGTCCGCCCCGGTGGGCATCTCCCATGCCGCCGCCCCGGCGGAGGCGCTGCACCTGACCACCCGCCTGCGTCAGAGCGGCTGCACCGGCCCGATCCTGTCGGTGTGCCACGAGCCTGTCACCGGCGCTCACGTTGGCCCGGGGATGCTGGCCGTATACTTTTACAGCGAGACCTGGCGCTGACACAGACCCGCACAAAGGACCGCCCTCCGGCGGTTCTTTTTTCTTCGCAACCTGAAGTAGCCCTCCTCTTTCAAAAATTTCTCCGCCGCAACCTGAAGTTGATGGACAAATCCCCCTATCTGCCTGTATAATAGGGGCAGAAAAAGAAAGGAGGTTTGCCCATGCCAAACATCCGCTGCAAGACCTGCGGCCGCACATACAGCTACGAAAAGCAGGGTATGTGCCCCAAGTGCGGCGCCTACAACCGCCCTCCCCGCCGGGAGCGGGTCGATCCCGACGGCAGCGTTCACTATCTGGATGACCGCAGTGCCATCACCGGCGTCGTGCCGAACCACCCCCGGGATAAGGTGTGCTTTGAGGAAAAGGTCTGCTACGAGGAGCAGGCGAAAAAGCCCTCCGCCGCCGGTACGGTGCGCTTCGCCGCCGAACGCTTTTCAAAAATGCCCAAGAAAAAGCGGGAAAGTGCCGCCGCCTCGCTGGTGGGCGTGGTACTGGCGCTGATCTTCTTTATAAGCGGTATCCGGTCCTGTCAGGCCGATCTGGCGCGCCGCTTTACGACCCCCGAGCCGGACTATCCCATCTCCGAACCGGTCTATCCCGCATATGAGGCCGAAGCCGACAGCGTCCTGACGTATGAATACAGCAGCGACGACTGGCCGGACTACGACGGCAGCGGCTACTGCTGGCCCGGCCAGCGGTTCGAGCTGATGGGTATGTGGCCCTATGTCAGCAGCCTGTCGGTGGAGGACGATGTTCTCATCGCCACCGTCCGGTACTTCCCTGACGACGCCATTGCCCCCGATCTGGTGGTCACGCTGGATGACAATTCGACGATCACCATCCCCTGCTTTGACGCGGAGTACCCCTTTACCTACGACCTGTCCCTGCTGACGGAGGAGGAGCGCTATCGCGCTGTACTCTACACGCTGGACTTCCCCGATGCGTATCATGCCGGCGGCATCACCGCCCCCACCGGGGATGTGATCCGTGTGGATGTGACCGAGGTTCTTTACTGAGCGCCGCCTGCAGAAAGGAGATATACCCATGCACCTGGCCCATACCGCCCTGTTTGCCTCTGATTTGGAGCGCACACGGGACTTTTTCACCGCCTATTTTGACTGCGCCGCCGGGCCGCTGTACCACAACAAAAGCACCGGCTTCCGCTCCTATTTTCTCACCTTTTCCGGCGGCGGATGGCTGGAGCTGATGGATATGCCCGGCATCGCCCCGGCAGACGGCCTGCGCCGCCGTGGGCTGGATCACATCGCCATAGATGTGGGCGGCCGCCAGCAGGTGGACGCGCTGACCACCCAACTGGCCGATGACGGCTATGAGATCCTCAGCCCGCCCCGCACCACCGGCGACGGCTACTATGAGAGCTGCATCGCCGGACCGGACGGCCTGCGCATCGAGATCACAGGATAACAAAACGGAGACGGCATACGCCGTCTCCGTTTTGTTATCTGCTCAGCTGTACTGGCGGATGACCGCCGTGACCTTGCCCAGCAGCGTGGCCTCCCGGCCGTTGATGGGCTGGTAGTTCTCGTTTTCCGGCAGCAGCCACACCTCTCCGTTGCGGCGGCTCAGCCGCTTTACCGTGGCCTCGTCCCCCAGCAGCGCCACCACGATCTCGCCGTTGTAGGCCGTGGGCTGCTGATGCACCACCACAAAGTCGCCGGGCAGGATGCCCGCGTTGAGCATGGACTCACCCCGGACACGCAGGGCAAAATACTCACCCTCCCGGCCGCCGGTGTCGAAGGTCAGATAATCCTCGATGCACTCCTGGGCCAAAATCGGGCTGCCCGCCGCCACATCTCCCACCACGGGAATGCGGTCTGCCGGCGGCTCGACCCGCTGCGGCGCAACGGGTTCGGCGGTTTTGGCCGGCTGGGCCAGCGTCAGAGCGCGGCCCTTGCCCGCGCCCTTGGTCAGCACGCCCAGCTCCTCCATGTGCTTGAGATGGAAGTGGACGGTGGAGGGTGATTTCAGACCCACCGCCTCACCGATCTCCCGGACGGAGGGCGGATACCCCTGCCGCTGTATGGTCTCGGCGATGTAGTCGTAGATCCGCTGCTGTATCTTCGTCATCTGCGCCATAGTCATTCCCCTTTCGCCGCGTTTTTTCAAGGAAAGTATACCATACATATCAAGAAATTGCAACATTTGTTCTACACTTTTTCAAAAATAATTCCGGGAAAAAGTGCCGGATTTGCTCTTGCATTACGTGGATTTGTATGATAAAATAGGCGATACTGTGATATTGATGTCCTCAGGGGCATGGAATTAGTGGGAGGAGTTCATTATGATCTTTGTTACGATTTTACAGCTGCTGGCCGGCCTGATCCTGATTCTGGTCGTGCTGTTCCAGTCCGGGAAAAGCCAGGGCCTGTCCGGCACCATCGGCGGCATCGCGGACAGCTATATGAGCAAGTCCAAGGCCAAGAGCCTGGACGCCAAGCTGGCCAAGGGCACGAAGTGGGTCGGTGCTGCGTTCATCGTTCTGACGCTGGTCATCAACTGCATGCTGGCCGCCGGCATGAACGCCTGAGCTTCCAGTTTCTGCCAAATTATCTTGAATTTATCTTGAATTTATCTTATAAATACCTGGAAATAAATATCCCCCGGCTAAGCCGGGGGATATTTATTTGCACTTTTCAGGGGGCGCTGCGGTAGGTGACGCCGGGCTCAGGGGCGATGTTTTTTATGGCCAGCAGCTCAGACACGGTGACGAACACGTACCCCTGCTGCTGGAGATGGGCAACGGCCTTGAGGGCGGCATCTACGGTGTTGAGATAGCGGTCGTGGAGAAGGACGATGTCGCCGTCGCCGGTGCAGCGGTAGATGACATCGAGAATTTTATCGCAGTCCTTCGTGCGCCAGTCCTCCGTGTCCACCGACCAGTTGACCAGAGGGACGGTGAGCCTGGCAGCCTCGTCATCCGTCAGCAGGCCATAGGGCGGGCGCACCCAGTAGTCGCCGTCGCCCAGCAGCTCGCGGAGCAGGGCGTCGTTCTTCTCCAGGTCGGCCAGCGCCTGGGCGGGGGTGAGACGGTCCAGGGCGGCGTGGTCGTAGGAGTGGTTGCCCACCTGATGCCCCTCATCGGCGATGCGGCGGACGATGTCCGGATCTTTCACCGCCTGACAGCCCACCACGAAGAACGTGGCCTTTGCACCCAGCTCCCGCAGGCCGTCCAGCAGCTGCGGTGTGCAGCGGGGAGACGGGCCGTCGTCAAAGGTGAGGGCCACGTACTTGGCCGAGGATGGGGCAGCGGGCGCAGCGGCGGGGGCGGCGGAGCGGGACGCGCAGGCGGGGAGCAGCAGGAGGAGCAGAAGCAGCGCAGGCAGGCGTTTCATCATATCACCGATGGGAGTATATGCGGCGGGGCGGGGAATATGCTTCTCCTGTCTGCGGCGGGGATCAGGCGTCCAGGTGGATGCGCCATGCGTCCAGGTGGCGGAATACATCCGTCTCGGTGGGGGCAAGGCCCTCCACCACGCCCTCTGTGGCCAGGACGGAGGTGGCCTTGAAGCACACGGGCAGGAAGGGCGCGTTGTCCAGCAGGTCGCGCCACAGAGCCGTCAGCGCTTCGCTGCGTTGGGTGGTATTGCTGAGAGCGGCGGCCAGCAGGGCGTCGGTGCGTTCGCTGGAATAGCCGCCGTAGTTCAGCGCGCCGTTGGTTTTGGCCAGGGCGGACACATCCCAGTCGGCGGTCAGACGGCACTCGCCGTAATACAGGTCAAACTCGCCGTCAGTGAGCCGCTGAAGGAACTGCTCCCAGGGCAGCGCTTCCACGGTGACGGTGAGATCGTCCGCGGAGAGGTTATAGGCCACCTCCTGGGCGGCGGAGACCTTGAAGCTGTTCTCCTGGTTTACCAGCAGCGTCAGGGACAGGGGCGCGGCGTCTTCGCCCAGGGCGGCGGAGAGAAGCTGGCGGTAATTGGCGGCGGAATAGGCCGTCTCCAGCGACGCATCGTAAAGGCTGGCGGCGGGAGAGGCGGGGAGCTGGGCGGCCAGACCGTGGCCCAGCAGGCAGGAGGAGACGACGCCCGCCCGGTCGATGCCGGCGCTGAGGGCGCGGCGGAGGGCCGGATCGGCCAGCGTTTCCCGGCGGGTGTTGACACCGATGAACTGCATCACCGCCGTGGGTGCGTCGGTATAGTCGCCGCTGCCGGAGACCCCTGTACCGGAGGCGGCGGTCAGGTCCAGGGCCAGCAGCTGGATCTCCCGGGAGGAGAAGGCGTAGAGGGCGGAGTCACGGTCCTTGCAGTGGAGCAGCTCTATGCGCTGCAGGGGCAGGGCCGTGCTCTGCCGCCAGTAGGTGTTGGCGGACAGATAGGCCACACCGTTGTCCTTGCAGAACATATACGGGCCGGTACCGGTGGGGACGGTGTAGGTCTCCGTGCCGGACTTGACGATGGGGATGTCCAGGCGGCTGGGCAGGGTGGCCGCGTCCTCGGACAGGCTGATGACCACCGTGCCGTCCCAGGCGGCGACGGAGGTGACGCAGCGCAGCCGCGCCCCGTAGCGGGGAGAGGTGCGGGCGCGGTTCAGGGAGGCGGCCACGTCCTGGGCCGTAAGCACAGAGCCGTCGGAGAACATGACGCCGGAACGCAGGGTGATGGTCCAGGTATGGGCATCATCGTCGTAGGTGTAGGTGTCCGCCAGCACGGGCTCGGGCCGGAATTCCTCGTTCAGGGTGAAAAGGCCCTCGTACAGCAGCTGCCCCACCGTCTGCTGCACCAGGTCGGTGGTGGTCAGCGGGTCGAGGGTCTCGCCGGAAACGTAGGGCAGGGTGAAGGCGGTCAGCGGCTCTGGCTCGGGCTGCTCGTTCTCCTGACGGTAGAACTGGGACAGCTCGTCCAGCGGGTCGGTGCTGTCCAGGTCCTCACAGCCGGTGAGGGCCAGCAGCAGCGCGGCCAGCAGCAGGGGCAGCAGTCTTTTTTTCAACGTGTTCCCTCCCCCTTCAGGCAGATGACGGCGGCCTGCTCGCCCCGGGACAGGCCGGTGCGGCGGTGGCTCCAGTACAGGTCGGGCAGGCAGTAGGTGCAGTCCGGGCAGATGTCGATGGATCTCACGCCGGCGTTTTGCAGCCACAGGGCGTTGACGGATTTCAGGTCGATGTGGTACTTCCGGCCGTTCCAGCTGATGAACGGCTCGACCTGCGCGCCCAGCGCGTCCCGGAGGGCGGCGGGCACATCGCCATCGGTCTCGAAGCAACACTGGCCGATGGCCGGGCCTACGGCGGCGCGGATGTCCGAGGGATCGCAGCCGTAGGCGTCCGCCATGGCGCGGACGGCCTTGGCGGCGATGCCCAGCGCCGTGCCCCGCCAGCCGGCGTGGGCCGCGCCGATGGCGCGGCGAACCGGGTCGTGGAGCAATATCACGTTGCAGTCGGCGGAGAACACCACTAACGGAATGTCCGTCTCATCGGTGATGAGGGCATCGGCGCTGTCGTAGTCCTGCATCCTCCACAGGCCCTTGCCGCAGTCATCGGCGGTGACGGTGCGGACATCGTCACGGTGTACCTGACGGCTGAGGACGATGCGTTGGACATCCACGTCCAGCGCAGCGCAAAGGCGGCGGAAGTTCTCCTGCACGTTGGCAAGGTCGTCGCCCCGGCGGTCGTCCAGGTTCAGGCTGTCCCACGGGGCGGGGGATACGCCGCCCAGGCGGGTGGAAAAGCCGTGGACGATGGCGGGGTCATCCAGAGCATCAGAGATGCGGAGGGGCACGCCGTGTTTCGTTTCGGTGTGGAACATAGGGCCTCCTTTCATCGGGACGGAGAACGGGCGGCGGCTGATGCCGCCGCCCGTGGGTGTGTTATATCAGGAGTGGTACTCCTTACAGGTGCACTTCTTCCACTTCAACCCGCTGCCGCAGGGGCAGAGGTCGTTGCGGCCTATCTTGACCACCTTGGTGGGGCGCTTTTTCACCGTGCCGTCGCCGCCCACATTCTCGGTCATGCCGCTGGCCACGCGCTCGCGCTTGACCTCCTCGTCCTTGCGCAGGCGGACGGAGTACAGACGGCGCACCGTCTCCTCCTTCATGGCGTCGATC
>ERZ857757.1605-NODE-1605-length-17188-cov-3.777797_pt1 | contig 17188 bp, 27 predicted proteins | sample MGYA00519764_ERZ857757 | MGnify/ENA primary metagenome ERZ857757 (study PRJEB31778, sample SAMEA3449359) | human gut metagenome | biome: human gut; feature: human-associated habitat; material: faeces | place: United Kingdom | collected 2010/2012 ... | reverse complement strand
AAAAGCACCGAAAAGACTGGCTGTCCGACGTGTGTGCTCTTGTTAATCGACGCTAGACAAGTACGATAAAATACTTGTACTAAGGAATGGGGTGCTGTTCCATACGACACTTGCGGGATCTTCTCTTATTTCGCGAGAGCGGCGACCTGTTCGGCCATGGTGGGAACATCGCATTTCCCGGTGCGGATGGCTTCGAGAATGACCTCCGGCGAGGCCGGGACCTTATTGATGCGCACGCCGATGGCGCGGGAAACGGCATTCAAAATTGCCGGGGTGATCGGCACGGTGGCGACCTCGCTCACGCCCTTTGCCCCGTAAGGCCCGATGGGCTCCGGGTCCTCGATGAGGATGAGCTTGTAGCGCGGCGTGTTCTCCGCCTTCGGAAGCCCCATCTGCCCATAGAGCTTTTTGACCGGGTAGCCGTTTTTTGTCGGGTGGCCCTCGGTGAGCGCATATCCCTGTCCCATCGATACGCTGCCCTGCATCTGTCCTTCGATAATGCGCGGATTGATCGCGCGGCCGACATCGTGCGCGGCGATGACCTTGAGGAGCTTTACCTTGCCCGTGGCGGTATCCACCTCGACGATCGCCGCCTGCGTTGCATAGGCGTAGGCCGGGAAGTTGCGGTACTTTACACCCTTCTCCTCCGCGCCCTTGAAATTTCCGATGGCGAAGCACTCCGGCGCGCGGAAGTAGTATTCCGCGTACCGGCTCTCGCCCGGCTGCGGCGGGTTCTCTTCCAGCTCCTTCTGCAGAAGGCGGCACGCTTCGTACACTGCGCGCCCGTCGCAGAGCGTCTGGCGCTCGGACACGCTCTCGCCGGTCGGGATCGTGACGTCCGTATCGCCGATGACGATGTCGATATCCTTCATATCCATGCGCAGCGTTTCCGCCGCGATCTGCACCATGGCGGTGCGGAAGCCCTGTCCCATGTCCGTGCCGGAGACGATCATATGGAGCTTGCCGTCGCCGTCGAGCGTCAGCCTGCACGCGCCGTCGTCAATGAAGATGCCCTTGCCGATACCGGAGTTTTTGAATCCGGACGCCACGCCCCAGCCAAGGACTTTCGTTCCGTTCGGGTACTGCCCCTCGTATTCCTTGAGCGCTTCCTTGACCGCCTTTTCGCACAGGTCGATCGTATCGTGCATACCCATGCTGTTCTCAAGCAGTTCTCCGCCGACGGAGTAGCTGCCCGGGTACACGGCGTTGCGCCGCCGCAGTTCAAAGGGGTCGATGCCGAGCTTTTCGGCCATTTCGTCGAGCGCCGTTTCGATGGAGATTGCGGCCTGATTGATGCCGTAGCCGCGGAACGCGCCGCCCTGCAGATTGTTATCGCGGATGCAGCGGGCATCCACGCGGACGTTCGGAATGATGTACGGCCCGCCGGACATCAGACAGCCGGTCATGAGCGTACCGTAGCTCTCGGCCTCGTAGGGGCCGCCGTCGGAGAACATGAAGCTGTCGAGATACCGGAACCTGCCGTCCTTCGAGAAGCCGATCTCATAATCCGTGTGGTATCCGTGCCGGCGGGTCGTGACGATCATGTCCTCCTGCCGTGTGAGTGTTACCTTGACAGGCTTATCGCAGCAGAGCGCCGCGACCGCCGTGGGCGCTTCGAGGAACGAGTCGCATTTCTTGCCGAAGCCGCCGCCGAGCGGCGTCGCCACGACGCGGATGTTCTCCTCATCCATGGCGAGATTTTTGGCGAGCATCCGGCGTACCTCAAAAGGCGCCTGCGTGCAGGCGTACACCGTGACTTTGCCATCCTTTGCGTAACCGATGGCGCTCACCGGCTCCATGCAGACGTGATCCTGCGGCTGGATATCCTTCGATACGCGCACCTTTACGATCTCCGCCTCGGCCTTGCATTTTTCCACATCGCCAGTCTCGCGGCCGGTACGGACGATGTAGCTGTCCGCCTTCACACCCTCCGCCATCGTATAGATGCCGGGCAGCTCCGTATAGTCGATCTTCACGAGCTTTACCGCGGCGCGGGCATGCTCCGGCGTGTCGGCGACGACCATGGCGACAAAATCGCCGAGGAAGCGTACCTCATCCGAGCAGAACACCGGCTGGTCGGGCGTCCATGTGCCGATCTTGTTGAGCCCCGGCACGTCCTTATGCGTGACGATGCGCGCAACGCCGGGCGCGGACTCCGCCGCGGAGTAATCCACCGCGTTGATGCGCGCGTGCGGCACAGGCGCGAAAACGAACGCGCCGTGGAGCATGGTTTCCTCGCCGAACTCGTCAGCCTCGTAGTCGTCGCAGTATTTGAGCGTTCCGGCGGTTTTGGCAAGGCCGTCCACATCCCAGACGCTCTGCCCGACGAAGCGCCCCTCGATCTCGGGGACGATCTGTCCCTTGCCGGTTACGATCTCGGTCGGGTCGTTCACCTGCACGGCAGTGAGCGGCACATTCTCGCCGCGCAGACGCGCCGCGGCGAGCTTCACGCCCTCGATGATCTTCACATAGCCGGTGCAGCGGCAGTAGTTGTGCTTCAGGCCGTCGTATATATCTTCTTCCGTCGGGTTCACGGTTTTGCACAGCAGCGCCTTTGCTGCCATGATCATGCCCGGTGTGCAGAAGCCGCACTGCACTGCGCCCGCGTCGAGGAACGAGCGCTGGATGACCTGCAGCATCGTGTCGTTCGGAAGATTTTCGATCGTCTCCACGCTCTTTCCGGCGAGCGTTTTGAGAACTGTCACGCATGAGCGGGCAAGGATACCGTCAATGAGCACACTGCACGCGCCGCAGTGACCGGTGGAGCAGCCTTCCTTGCTCCCCTTCATGCATTCCACATTACGCAGATACTTCAAAAGCGTCATGTGTCCTTCGTATTCCGCCGTGATCTCTCTGCCGTTCAGGATAAATGTTGCGTTTTCCATGCAGCTTCCTCTTTCCCTCGCCGGTATTTGGGTTATTTCCTTTACAGAATAGTTTGTTTCCTTGGAAACGAGTTGCTATTTGTATTATATACGGCCTCGGAGAATTGTCAAGCGCTTTTGTTGACAGGCGCAGAGATCACGGATAAAATATAAGCAGTTCAAGGGAAAGGAACTGCCGCTGATGGATCGAAGCGAAGAGCTTTTGCAGCTCGTACTGGAATACACCAACCTCTCGGACGAGACCGACAAGCTGCACAACCGTGACAGTCTCTCCGGCTATGATAACTCCGAGCTGAACTGTCTTGACGCCATCGGACGTCTGGAACAGCCGAACGTCACGGCGCTGGCCGGGGAAATGCGCATGACGAAGGGCGCGATCAGCAAGATTCTGCGCAAGCTCTCGGACAAGGGCGCGGTGGAGCCGTATCAGCTCGGCTCAAACCGGCAGAAGATCTTTTACCGGCTGACCGACGCCGGGCAGGAGCTTTTCGCCGCGCACCGCGAGCGCCACCGCGGCTGGGAGGAGCGCGAGCTTTTGTTCTTCCGCTCTCTGTCCGAGGAGGAACTGTCGGGAGCCATACGCTTCTTCAACGACTACAATACCGATCTGCGTGCACGGCTGGGAAAAGAATAACGCTTTAAAGATAGCAGAAGAGAGATGGAACGATCCATCTCTCTTTCGCTTTTTCAGGGATTGAATATGCCGTAGAGCTGCTTGTACTGCAGCACACGGTAAACGCTCTCGTTGAGGCGCGCTTCGGATATCGTGCCGTTTTCCACGGCGGCAACGACGGCGTCAAACGCCTCGGACAGCACCTCCGGCATAAGGATGATATCAACGCCCGCCTCGATCGCGGCGATCGCCGCGTCGCCGGACGAATAGGCGTCGGTCACGCCGTGCATCGCCATGGAGTCGGTGATCACCAGCCCCGTAAAGCCCAGCTCGCCGCGGAGGTATCCGGTGATCATCGTACCGGAAAGGCTCGCGGGCGTGAGATCGCCGGTGACGTTCGGCGCGGCGATATGCCCGACCATGACGGCGCAGCCGGTCAGGTCGTTCGCGCTGTAGGGGATCCACTCACACGCGGCAAGCTCGTCGTGCGTCTTATATGTGACGGCAAGGCCGTTGTGACTGTCCTCGGCGGTGTCGCCATGGCCGGGGAAATGCTTATACACCGGCAGGACGCCCTGCGAGGCGAGCCCCCGCGCGCACGCGCCCGCCATGGCCGCGGCGGTATTCGCGTCCGCAGAGAATGCGCGGCTGCCGATGACGGTATTGGCCGGATTCGTATACACGTCCGCCACAGGCGCAAAGTCCACCGTGAAGCCGTAGTCGGCGAGATAACCGCCGATCGTGCGGCCCATGTTCTCGGCATCCGCCGGATTCCCCGACGCGCCCACGGCGGCGGCGCTCTCGTATTTCGGCAGACCGAAGGCGGCGTTATTGGCAAGCCGCGCAACAAGCCCGCCCTCTTCGTCCACGCCGAGGAGCAGCGGCACCGTTGTCGCGTCGCGCAGCTGTTCGGTGAACGCGCGGAGCGTTTCGGGGTCAGAGATATTTTTGCCGAAGATCGCAACGCCGCCGACCGGGTACGCCGCGAGCACCGCGCGCATATCGTCCGTGAGCGTTTTCGCGCCCTCCGTTTCCGAGGAGTTGATCTGTCCCGGCGTCTGCGCCGGATCGAGCGCGTCCGGACGGATGAAAAAGAGCTGGCCGACCTTTTCCCGCAGCGTCAAGGTCTGCATATAGCGCTCGATGGCGTCGCCCTCTGCCGGGGCTTCCGTCTCTGTCGGGGTCTGTGCCGCCGGTGTTTCCGGCGTACCTTCCGGTTCGGGCGTGGCAGTAGGTTGAGGCGTCGCCGTCGGCTGCGGTGTTGCCGTGATTTGCGGCGCGGCGGTATCCTCCGCCTCCGGATAACAGGGTTCCGTGCCCGGCGCACCGCAGGCGGTCAGCAGAGTACATATTATAAGCAGCATTGCAATAGGAATACACAATTTTTTCATCTTTACGTTCCCTTCGCGCTTTTCTTATGGTATTAGACGCGTTTCTCGGCGGTTTTGTTCGGCATTTTGCAAAAATGGCGCAGCCTTAAAAAGGCTGCGCCGTTTTTTGCGTTTTATACGGGATTACACCAGCTCGATGACCGCCATTTCCGCGGCGTCGCCCTTGCGGGCGCCGATGCGGGTGATGCGGGTGTAGCCGCCGGTGCGCTCCTTATACTTGGGAGCGATCTCGTCGAAGGTGCGCTTGGCGATGTCCTCGCGGGTGATGAAGGAGCACGCCTGGCGGTAGTTGCTCAGACCGCCTTCCTTGCCGAGGGTGATCATCTTCTCAGCGAGAGGAGCGATCTCCTTGGCGCGGGTGACCGTGGTCTCCATACGTCCCTTGTCCAGGAAGTCCGTGACCTGCTGGCGGAGCATTGCCATGCGCTGATCGGTAGTCTTACCGAGTTTTCTGTTGGCAGGCATTGTTATTTCCTCCTATTTACTGGTTGTTGTCGTCGCTGGCCAGGGACAATCCCATCATGGCGAGCTTGTGCTCGACCTCTTCGAGAGATTTGCGGCCCAGGTTGCGGACCTTGATCATCTCGTCCTGTGTTTTCGAGATGAGGTCCTCGACGGTGTTGATGTTTGCGCGCTTGAGGCAGTTGAAGCTGCGGACCGAGAGGTCCAGCTCCTCGATCGTCATTTCCAGCACCTTGTCCTGCTGCTGCGGCTCGCGCTCCTTGACCGTGACGGTTCCGCCGGCGGCGTCCGAAAGGTCGGTGAAAAGCGTGAAGTGGTCGCAGAGGATCTTGGCGCCCAGCGAAACGGCGTCACGCGCCGTGATCGTCTTGTCCGTCCATACTTCGATGGTCAGCTTGTCGTAGTCCACCTGGTTGCCCACACGGGTGTTCTCAACGGAGTAGTTGACCTTCAGCACGGGGGAATAGATCGAGTCAACGGGGATGGTGCCGATGATGGGCTGTGCCGGCTTGTTGTGCTCGGCCGTGACGTAGCCGCGGCCATGCCCAACGGTCAGCTCCATGGAAAGCGAGCCGTCCGGGCCCAGCGTGGCGATGTGATGCTCGGGATTGAGGATCTCAACCTCCGCATCCGTCTTGATGTCGCCGGCGGTGACATCGCCCTCGCCGGAGGCTTCGATATAGACGGTCTTGGGAGGGTCGCAGTGAAGACGGGCGATGATGCCCTTCACGTTGAGAACGATCTCGGTCACATCCTCGGTCACGCCGGGGATGGTGGAAAACTCATGCTGGATGCCGGCGATCTTGATCTTCGTGACCGCCGTTCCGGGCAGGGAGGAGAGGAGAACACGCCGCAGGGAGTTGCCCAAGGTCGTGCCATAGCCGCGCTCCAGCGGTTCGACAATGAATTTGCCGTAGGATGCTTCCGCCGAATTTTCGATGCACTCGATACGCGGCTTTTCTATTTCGATCATGTAGTACCCTCCTTTAGATGTCGGCGCCGTGGGATCGGCGCCGCAGATGTGTCAGCTTACCAATCGGACGGGGGTATTACTTGGAGTACAGCTCGACGATGAGGTGCTCCTCGATCGGAAGGTCGATATCTTCGCGCTCGGGCACGCCGACGACCTTGGCAACCATGTTGTTGGCATCGTACTCCAGCCACTTCGGAGGCTGACGGAAGGCATTGGCTTCGACGCTGGACTTGATCTTCTCCAGGCTGCGGCTGCTGTCCTTCAGCGTGATGACCATGCCCGGCTTCACGAGGTAGCTGGGGATGTTGACCTTGCGGCCGTTCACGGTGAAGTGGCCGTGCGTCACGAGCTGACGCGCCTCGGCGCGGCTCATGGCAAAGCCCAGACGGTAGATCACGTTGTCCAGACGGCTCTCCAGGATGGCGAGCAGGTTCTGGCCGGCCTGGCCGGGACGGCGCTCCGCGAGCTCATAGTAGCCGCGGAACTGCTTCTCGAGCACGCCGTAGTATCTCTTGGCTTTCTGCTTCTCACGCAGCTGCAGGCCGTACTCGGAGTTCTTGCTGCGGCCCTGGCCGTGCTGGCCGGGGTTGCCGCTGCGGCACTCCATGGCGCACTTGCCGGTGTAGCATCTGTCGCCCTTCAGAAAGAGCTTCTGGCCCTCGCGGCGGCACTGCCGGCAGACGGCCTCAGTATATCTTGCCATTACTCTTACCTCCTTTGATCAGACGCGGCGACGCTTGGGCGGACGGCATCCGTTGTGGGGGATGGGGGTCACGTCCTTGATCATCGTCACTTCAAGACCGGCGGTCTGGAGCGCGCGGATGGCCGCTTCGCGTCCCGAACCGGGGCCCTTGACAAAAACTTCCACGGACTTCAGGCCGTGCTCCATAGCAGCGCGGGAAGCCGTTTCAGCGGCGGTCTGCGCGGCAAACGGGGTGCTCTTGCGGCTGCCCCGGAAGCCCATGCCGCCGGCGGAGGCCCAGGAAATGGCGTTGCCCTGGGTGTCGGTGATAGTCACCATGGTGTTGTTGAAGGAAGAGCTGATATGCACCTGGCCCTTCTCGATATTTTTCCGCTCTCTGCGGCGGGTACGGACTTTCTTGCCCTTCTGTGCGGTAGCCATAGTATCAGTTTCCCTCCCTTACTTCTTTTTGTTCGCGATGGTGCGCTTCGGACCCTTGCGGGTACGGGCGTTGGTTTTGCTGCGCTGGCCGCGCACGGGGAGACCCTTGCGGTGGCGCAGGCCGCGGTAAGAACCGATCTCGGTCAGGTTCTTGATGTTCAGAGCCACCTGGCGGCGAAGGTCGCCTTCCACGATGAACTCTTTGTCGATGCACTCACGGATACGCGCTTCTTCCTCGTCGGAAAGGTCGCGCACGCGGGTGTCAGGGTTGATTCCGGTCTCTTCGAGAATTCTCTTCGCGCTCGTTCTGCCGATACCGAAAACGTAGGTCAGACCGATCTCGATTCTCTTGTCTCTGGGCAGGTCAACGCCGGCAATTCGTGCCATGTTTTGCAATCATTCCTTTCAATGATTTTATGCCATGTCTGGGGGTGGCTCGGGCCTATGGCATAATGAAGGCCGACCCCAAAAGGGCAGTAAGAAATTATGCCCTTTCTTTCGGATTTTCTATCTGCGATTGATCCGCCGTAGGGCAGATCTCAGCCCTGGCGCTGCTTGTGCTTGGGGTTCTCGCAGATGCACATAACTTTACCCTTGCGCTTGATGATCTTGCACTTCTCGCACATGGGCTTCACACTGGGACGCACTTTCATGGTTTATCCTCCTTCGTGTCGCACTGGTGGAGTTCGTAATTACTTAGACCGCCAGGTGATGCGGCCGCGGGTCAGATCGTAAGGACTCATCTGTACCGTGACCTTGTCGCCGGGCAGGATGCGGATGAAATTCATGCGGAGCTTGCCGGAGATATGGGCAAGAATGGTGTGGCCGTTGCCGATGTCCACCCGGAAAGAGGTGTTCGGCAGGGATTCCACGACCGTGCCCTCCAGCTCGATAACGTCGTCTTTCGCCATATAAGTCCCTCCTTAAATGTCGTCGGCAAGAGTCAGGATTTCCGGCTCGCCGTCTGTGATGAGAATGGTGTTCTCATAATGGGCGGACAGGCTTCCGTCCACGGTGACGACCGTCCATTTGTTGGACAGTACGCGCACCGCCGGTCCGCCGGCGTTGATCATCGGCTCAACAGCCAATGTCATACCGGGCAGGAGCCGGGGATTCGGCCTGCGCTCCCTGCGATCGGGAACGTAGTTCGGGACTTCCGGATCCTCGTGCATTTTGGTGCCGATGCCGTGGCCGACATAGTCGCGCACAACGCCGCAGCCGTGGCTTTCCGCGTACTGCTGCACCGCGGCGGAGATGTCATTCAGCCGGTTTCCCGCACGGGCATACTTGATCCCTTCAAAGAAGCTCTGCCGCGTGATGCGGATGAGCTCCAGCGCTTCCGGCGACGCCTCCCCGACAGGGAAAGTGCCGGCGCAGTCTCCCACATAGCCCTTATAGGTGGCTCCCACGTCGATGGAGACGATGTCTCCGTTTCGCACAATGCGCTTTCCGGGAATGCCGTGGATGACCTCGTCGTTCACGGAAATGCACGCGCTCTTCGGGAAGCCGCCGTAGCCGAGAAATGTCGGCGTGGCTCCACAGGACAGGATGAACTTATGGATCTCTTTGTTGATCTCTTCGGTGGTTACGCCGTCCCGCAGCATCTGCCGCCCGACGCTTCGGGCAGCCGCTGTGATCTTTCCGGCTTCGCGCATCCGCTCGATCTCTCGCTGTGATTTGATCGTAATCATCATTCAACGATCCCCAGAGAGCGGAAAATCTCACGGCTTACATCTTCGATGCTGCCGACGTTTTCCACACTGTGAAGCAGCCCCAGCTTTTCGTAAAAGCCCTTGAGCGGCTCGGTCTGTTCATGGTAGACATGCAGACGGTCGCGCACGGTCTCGGGCGCGTCGTCCGGGCGGACGATGAGCGCCGTGCCGCAGGCGTCACAGACGCCGTCCTGCTTCGGCGGATTCACGCGGACGTGGTAGCTCGCGCCGCAGCGTGGGCAGACGCGCCGCCCCGCCATGCGCTCTACGATGTCCTCGTCAGAAACCTCCAGGGAGAGCACGCCGTCGAGCTCAATGCCGTGAGCGATAAGCGCTTCCGCCTGGGGGATCGTCCGGGGCATGCCGTCGAGGATGAATCCGTTGGCACAGTCGGGCTTTGAGAGCCGTTCCTGCACGATGTCGATGATCACGTTATCCGGCACGAGCTGGCCTTTGTCGATGTACGACTTGGCCGCGAGACCCACGCTCGTGCCATCGTGGATGGCAGAGCGCAGGATATTGCCGGTTGAAATGGTGGGGACACCCAATTTACGGGATAGGATGTCCGACTGGGTCCCTTTTCCAGCGCCGGGGGCGCCCAGCAAAGTCAGCTTCATGTCGGGATCTCCTTATTCAAGGAAACCCTTGTAGTGGCGCATGAGCATCTGGCTTTCGAGAGCCTGCACCGTTTCGATGGCAACGCCAACCACAATGATGATCGAGGTGCCGCCGAGGGAGATGCCCGTATCGGCAGCGGCCTTGGAGCAGGCGCTGATGATGATGGGCACGCAGGCGATGATGCCGAGATAAACGGCGCCGAACAGGGTGACCTTGTTCAGAACCTTCTGAATGAACTCGCTGGTCGGCTTGCCGGGACGGTAGCCGGGGATGAATCCGCCGTTCTTCTTCAGGTTGTTCGCAACTTCGACGGGGTTGAACTGGATCGTCGCGTAGAAGTAAGCGAAGAAGAGGATCAGCAGGAAGTACACGATCGCGTAGGGGATCGTGTTGCTGTCAAACGTGCGCATGAACCAGCTGTCCTGGCTGCCGCCGCAGAGCAGGATGATCGTGGGGGGCAGGGACGCGATGGACTGCGCGAAGATGATGGGCAGCACGCCGGACATGTTGACCTTCATCGGCAGGTACGTGGCCTGACCGCCGTACATCTTGCGGCCGACGACGCGCTTGGCGTACTGGACCGGGATGCGGCGCTCGGCATCGTTGACGATGACGATCATCACGATCATGGCGAGAGCTCCGATCAGCATGAGGATCGTGGCGACCCAGGAGAGGTCGTGGTTGATCGCTTTGCTGACGAGGCTGCCGAGGCTCTGCGGGAAGCGGCTGACGATGCTCGCGAACAGGATGATGGAGATACCGTTTCCGATGCCGAATTCGGTGATCTGCTCACCCAGCCACATGACGAGCGCGGAGCCCGCGGTAAAGGTCATCACGATGACGATGGCCGCCCAGACAGCGGGAGCCTCGGACACGATGATACCGTTGCGGCTCATAAGCACGTAGTAGCCGTAACCCTGGAGAAGGCCGATGCCGACCGTGGAGTAACGGGTGATGGCAGCGATCTTCTTCTTGCCCTCTTCGCCGCCCTCTTTGCTCAGCCGCTCGAGCGCCGGGATAGCGATGCACAGGAGCTGGATGATGATGGAGGCGTTGATGTAGGGCTGGATGCTCAGAGCAAAGATGGTAGCCATGGAGAACGCGCCGCCGGACATGGTGTTGTAAAGTCCGAGGACGGTGTTCTTCAGCTGGGCAAAGTAGGTGGCAAGAATGTTGGTGTCCACATAAGGCACGGGCACGGCATTGCCGAGCCGGTAAAGAAGAACGATGAACAGCGTGAAGAGGATCTTCCGGCGCAGCTCAGGGATCTTCCATGCGTTACGGAAAGTCTGGACCACCTTACACCACCTCGGCCTTTCCTCCAGCGGCTTCGATCTTCTCCTTGGCGCTGGCCGAGAAGGCACTGGCCTTGACGGTGAGCTTCTTGGTGAGCTCGCCGCTGCCGAGGATCTTCACGCCGTGGACACACTTGGACAGGATGCCCTCGGCCAGAAGGACGTTCGCGTCGACAATGGCGCCGTCCTCAAAGTGGTTGAGAGCAGAGACGTTGATGGACTCGAGAGGTTTGGCAAAGATGTTGTTGAAGCCGCGCTTCGGGATGCGGCGCGCCAGAGGCATCTGGCCGCCTTCAAATCCGATGCGGACACCGCCGCCGGAGCGAGCTTTCTGGCCCTTGTGGCCCCGACCGCCGGTCTTGCCGTTGCCGGTGCCGATGCCTCTTCCCTTGCGCTTGGCAACGTGGGTGCTGCCGACGGCGGGAGAAAGTTCATTCATAAACATACGTTGGGCCTCCTTATTCTTCCGTGACCTTCAGCAGATAGCCGATCTGGGCGATCTTGCCGCGGGTCTGGGGGTTGTCAGGCTGGGTCGTCTCGTTGCCGATCTTGTAAAGACCCAGGGAGTTGGCAGTGGCAATGTGCTTGTCCAGTCTGCCGTTCAGGCTCTTGACGAGCTTGATCTTCAGAGTTGCCATACCGTTATCCTCCTTACGCCTTCAGCTCGTCGGCCGACTTGCCACGGTAAACGGCGACCTGCTCGGCATTGCGCAGAGACAGAAGGCCTTCCATGGTGGCGGCGACGACGTTGTTGGGATTGTTGGAGCGCAGGCTCTTGGCACGGATGTCCTTGATGCCGGCAGCTTCCATCACGGCACGCACAGCGCCGCCGGCGATGATGCCGGTACCGGGGGCGGCGGGCTTGATCAGCACGCGGCCGGCGCCGAAAGCGCCGAGAACTTCGTGCGGGATCGTGGTGCCCGTCAGCGTGACGGTGTGCATGTTCTTCTTCGCATCTTCAATTCCCTTGCGGATCGCTTCGCTGACTTCGCCGGCCTTGCCCATGCCGAAGCCGACCTTGCCCTTGCCGTCGCCGACGACCATGAGCGCGGAGAACTTCATAATGCGGCCGCCCTTGACGGTCTTGCTGACGCGATTGAGGGAAACGAGCTTCTCGATATACTCGGAGCTTTCCTCCCGGCCGCGGCGGTTGTCGCGGCGATCGTTACCATATGCCATAATTCGTTTCCTCCTCCCGCTTAGAATTTCAGGCCGCCCTCGCGGGCAGCTTCGGCCAGAGCCTTGACGCGTCCGTGATAGATATATCCGCCGCGGTCGAAGACCACTTCTTCAATACCCTTCGCAAGAGCGCGCTCGGCGATCTTGGAGCCGATCTTCTTGGCGGCTTCCACGTTGCCGCCGTTGCCTTCAAAGTCCTTTTCGACGGAAGAGGCAGACACCAGAGTGTTGCCGTTGACGTCGTCGATGACCTGGGCATAAATGTTGCTTTCGCTCCGGAACACGCACAGGCGCGGACGCTCCGGCGTGCCGGAGATCTTACCGCGGACTCTCGCGTGGCGCTGCTTGCGCTGAGCGGCAGTATTCGGTCTGTTAACCATTCAGGCGCACCTCCCCTTATTTCGCACCGGTCTTGCCTTCTTTGATACGGACAACCTCGCCCTGATAGCGAATGCCCTTGCCCTTATAGGGCTCCGGCGGACGCTTCATGCGGGTATCCGCAGCAAACTGGCCGACCTTCTGCTTGTCCATGCCCTTGATGACGATGTGGTTGGCATCGGGAACTTCGATTTCGATCCCCTCGATCTCGGGAACGATGACCTGGTGGCTGAAGCCGAGGTTCATCACGAGATTCTTGCCTTCCTTCTGCGCACGATAGCCGACGCCCTGGATCTCCAGAGTCTTGGAGAAGCCCTGGGTGACGCCGATGACCATGTCGTTGACCAGCGTACGGGTCAGACCATGGAGCGCGCAGTTCTGCTTTTCGTCGTTGGGACGCTTGACGTGGAGGACGCCGTTCTCGATCTCGATGAGCATCTGCGGGGCGACCTTGCGCTCCAGCGTGCCCTTGGGACCCTTAACGGTGATGTGGTTGCCCTCGCCCACGGTGATCTCAACACTGGCGGGGACGGTAATGGGAGCTCTACCGATTCTAGACATGTTTTCTCTCCTCCCTTACCATACGAACGCGAGGACTTCGCCGCCGACATGCTCGGCACGAGCGTGCTTGTCGGTCATGACGCCCTTGGAAGTGGAAATGATGGCGATGCCCAGTCCCTTCAGGACGCGGGGCAGCTCTTCGGCGCCGGCGTACACACGCAGGCCGGGCTTGGAGACTCTCTTAAGGCCCTGGATGGCCTTCTCCTTGCCGGGGAGATACTTCAGCGTGATGCGGATGATGCCCTGGGTTCCGTCGTCAACGAGCTGATAGGACTTGATGTAGCCCTCGTTCAGCAGGATCTCGACGATCGCCTTCTTCATCTTGGAGGCGGGGACATCGACGGTTTCATGCTTGGCGGTGCCGGCATTGCGGATACGTGTGAGCATGTCGGCAATGGGATCGGTGATCTGCATTTGGGTATATCCTCCTTATTAGAGTTACCGGTTTTACCCGGTTCAGGCAGCGAGGTTCCGCGTCAATACATGATTGACCGCGGCCTTTCGCTATCCTTTACGAAATTTGTCGGCCGTGCCAACTGATCTATTATAGCAAAGATCCGCTGACGCGGCAAGTCCGCCAAGGCCAGAAATTCAATTTTTTTATTGAATTTCAGGCGCTTGACGGAGCAATTTTGCAATTACCAGCTGGCTTTCTTCACGCCCGGGATCTGGCCCTTGTAGGCCAGCTCGCGGAAGCAGATACGGCAGATGCCGTAGTCGCGCAGATAGGCGTGGGGACGGCCGCAGATCTTGCAGCGGTTGTAGCGACGGGTGGAGAACTTGGCAGGAGCGGCCTGCTTGAGCTTCATGGAAAGTTTCGCCATTTTTCTTCTCCTCCTTAGTCGTTCATAAACGGAGCGCCCATGAGCTTGAGGAGCTCGCGAGCCTCTTCGTCGGTGTTGGCGGTGGTGCAGATGGCAATGTTCATGCCGCGCAGCTTCTCGATCTTGTCGTACTCGATCTCGGGGAAGATGATCTGCTCGCGGATGCCGAGGGAGTAGTTGCCGCGGCCGTCGAACGCATCGGCGGAGATGCCGCGGAAGTCACGGACACGGGGCAGAGCCACGTTGAACAGACGGTCCATGAACTCCCACATACGGTCCTGACGCAGCGTGACCTTGACGCCGACCTTCATGCCCTCGCGGAGCTTGAAGTTCGCGACGCTCTTGCGCGCGACGGTGGCGACGGCATGCTGGCCGGTGATGGCGCTGATGTCCTTGACGACGGATTCCAGCATCTTGGCGTTGTCCTTGCAGTCGCCGCAACCGACGGACACGACGATCTTGTCGATGCGGGGGATCTGCATGACGCTCTTGTACTGGAACTTCTGCATCAGAGCGGGAGCGACTTCCTCATTATACTTTTTCTTCAGTCTTGCAACGTAAGCCATAATATTCTGTCACTCTCCTCTCTCAGATAGCGGCGCCGCACTTCTTGCAGGCGCGCACCTTTTCGCCGTCGATAACGGTGTGACCCACGCGGGTGGGCTTGCCGCACTTTGGGCAGACCAGCATGACCTTGCTGGCGTAAATGGGGGTCTCGCGCTGGATGATGCCGCCCTCTTCGCCCTGCTTGCGGGGCTTCTGATGACGGGAGGCGACGAGCACGCCCTCAACAATGACCTTGCCGTTCTTCGGGTCGGCGGAGAGGACTTTGCCTTCCTTGCCCTTGTCGCGGCCGGACAGAACGACGACTTTATCGTCTTTACGAATCTTCATTCCCATGCCCTCCTCAAATGACTTCGGGAGCCAGCGACAGGATCTTCATGTACTCTCTGTCGCGGAGCTCGCGGGCCACGGGCCCAAAGATACGAGTACCCTTCGGGTTGTGGTCATCTGCGCCGTTGATGAGAACGGCGGCGTTCTCGTCGAAACGGACGTAGGTGCCGTCCGCGCGGCGGACGCCCTTGGTGGTGCGGACGATAACGGCCTTGACCACATCGCCCTTCTTGACGCTGCCACCCGGGGTGGCCTTGCGGACGCTGGCGACGACGACGTCGCCCACGTTGCCGTACTTGCGCTTGGAGCCGCCAAGAACACGGATGGTCTTGAGCTCCTTGGCGCCGGTGTTGTCGGCAACCTTCAGATAAGATTCAGCCTGGATCATTTCTTCGGCGCCTCCTTACTTCGCTTTTTCGATGATCTCGACCACGCGCCAACGCTTGTCCTTGCTGAGGGGGCGGGTCTCCATCACACGGACTCTGTCGCCGATGCCGCACTCGTTGTTCTCGTCGTGCGCCTTCAGACGGTACGTCCGGCCGATGATCTTCTTGTACGTGGGGTGAGCCACGCGGTCTTCCACGGTGACAACGACGGTCTTATCCATCTTGTCGGAGACGACCTTGCCGACGCGCATCTTGCGGGAAGAAGTTCTAATTTCACTCATTTTCGGTTACCTCCTTCACTGCTCGAGCTGCTTCTGACGAAGCACGGTTTTAACTCTCGCGATATCGCGGCGGACGTTGGAAATCTTGATGGGGTTGTCGAGATGGTTGGTGGCATGCTGCATGCGGAGCATGAACAGGTCCTTCTTCAGGTCGGCGAGCTTCTTGTCGAGCTCTTCGACGGACAGGTTACGAATCTCATTAGCCTTCATCAGTTTTCACCACCATTCTCGGTCTCGGCGGCCTCACGCGCGACAATCTTCGTCTTGCAGGGCAGCTTATGGCTGGCCAGGCGCATGGCCTCGCGGGCGGCATCCTCGGGAACACCGGCGATCTCAAAGAGAACGCGGCCCGGCTTCACGACGGCAACCCAATATTCGGGAGAGCCTTTACCGGAACCCATACGGGTCTCAGCAGGCTTTGCGGTTACGGGCTTGTCGGGGAATATCTTGATCCAGACCTGACCGCCACGCTTGGTGTAACGGGTCATAGCAATACGAGCTGCCTCGATCTGGTTGCTGGTGATCCAGCTCGGCTCGGTGGCCTGAAGGCCAAACTCGCCGTATGCAACGAAGTTACCGCGCGTCGCTTTGCCCTTCATGCGGCCGCGATGCACTCTGCGGTACTTTACTCTCTTAGGCATTAACATTAGTTGTTGCCTCCTTCCTTTGCGGGAGCTGCCGGACGGGGACCGCGGTTGTAGCCGCCCTGTCCTGCCGGACGCTGGCCGTAGCCGCCCTGACGGCGTTCGCCGTTCTGCTGACGATCACGGTTGTATCCACCCTGACGACGGTCGCCGTTGCGTCCGCCGCGGCGGTCGTCGCGACGACGACGCTCGCCCTGGGGCTTGTTCATATCCATCACGCGGGGAGTCGTGCGCAGGGTCTGGGAAAGGACTTCGCCCTTGTAGATCCAAACCTTAACGCCGATGCGGCCGTAAGTGGTGGCTGCCTCTGCAAAGCCGTACTCGATGTCGGCACGGATAGTCTGAAGAGGAATGGTACCGTCGTGATACTGCTCAACGCCTGCGATCTCGCGTCCGCCGAGACGGCCGGAGCACATGACCTTGATGCCCTTTGCGCCCATACGCATTGCGCGGCCCATTGCGTTCTTCATTGCGCGGCGGTGAGAAATACGCTTCTCGATCTGCTGTGCGATGTTCTCTGCTACGAGCTGAGCATTGGTATCGGGGGTGCGGACCTCAACGATGGAGATCGCTACGGGCTTGCCTATCATCTTTTCGACGGACAGGCGGATGCGCTCGATCTCTGCGCCGCCCTTGCCGATAACGACGCCGGGTCTGGAGCAGTGGATATAGATACGTACCTTGTTGGAATCGCGCTCGATCTCGATGGTAGGAACACCGGCGGAATAGAGGGTCTTCTTCAGGTAGTTACGGATGTTGTAGTCTTCAACGATAAGATCGCCGACCTTGTCTGCACGGGCGTACCAACGGGAATCCCAGTCTTTAATAACGCCGACACGCATGCCATGAGGATTAACTTTCTGTCCCATTTATTCTGCCTCCTTCCTTAGTCTCTCTCAGCCACGCAGATGGTGATGTGGCTGGTGCGCTTGTTGATGCGGTACATACGGCCCTGAGCTCTGGGCATGC
>ERZ857757.1597-NODE-1597-length-17274-cov-7.547593_pt1 | contig 17274 bp, 17 predicted proteins | sample MGYA00519764_ERZ857757 | MGnify/ENA primary metagenome ERZ857757 (study PRJEB31778, sample SAMEA3449359) | human gut metagenome | biome: human gut; feature: human-associated habitat; material: faeces | place: United Kingdom | collected 2010/2012 ... | reverse complement strand
GTCTGCTTTTGGTTACTTTTCGCAGAGGCGAAAAGTAACAGAAAAACGTCCTTTTGGTTCTTTTGGCTAAAAGCAAAAAGAGCGTAAAAACCGTCTCTTATATGCTTTTCGCGAAACGAAAAGCGCTCTTTCCATGCCTTTCCGAAAAAGAAAGGCAATTCCAAAGTGCCTCTTTGGTTACTTTTCGAGAAAAGTCACATTCCCCCAAAAGCCCCTTTCCGGGCTTTCCGGAAAAACATAAGCCGCCCGATGGAAAACCATCGGGCGGCCATATTAAGGGCACCATCTTTGCTTTATCGGACCTGGAAAAATTCGATTTCTTCTCCATCCGGCCCATAAACAAACGAAATAACAGCCGGAAACGGCGGTTCCGAGGGAAGTTCCATGCTCTTGGGCGCCATTTTTTCTTTCGCTCCGCAAGCAATGGCACGCTCAAAGGCTGCCGCACTGTCCTTTACGTTGAGCGCCAAATGCACATATAACCCGGCTTGCTCCTCAAAACAGGTGCGTTTTTTGCCGTTCGAGAAAAGCTCGATACAGACGCCGCCGCCCATGTCTAAAAGCGCAATCGTCCGATCTTCCGATGTCCAACGCCGGAATTCCTTTGCTCCGAGACCTTCTGTATAAAACTTGTATGACTTGTCAAAATCTGAACTGTGAAGTGCAACATGATGAAATCCTGTGCAGCCGATTACCTTGTTTTCGCTGTTTTCCATAACTTTTCGTCCCTTTCTGAACCTTTGTTTTTGTCATTTCATTTTAGCACATTTTTTCTGTAAAGTCAACCGTTTCCAATACCCCTTCGTTCCAAAATCACTAAAAATAAGACCTAATTTATAAAGCCGCAAACGAAAACGCAGAAAAAACCTATTGAAATTTCTTTCAAAATATATTATAATATACAAAATAATGAAATTGATTCAGGTTGATTTTTTGAATCAATGACCGGAGGAAACGCTATGTTAGAACATATCTTAGAACAGTTTGGCATTAAAGGCACTCCCGAACCCTTGGGCGAAGGACATATCAATTCAACTTTCCGTGCCGGGAAATACGTTGTTCAACGCATCAACACCGACGTTTTCACCAATCCCCGCGGCGTTATGGACAATGTTTGCCTTGTAACCGAGCATATCACCAAAAAACTGACCGAAAAAGGCGAGGACGCGACGCGTCAGACACTCCATTTTCTGCGCACCAAGGACGGCGCCAGCCTTTATGAAGGCCCTGAGGGCGCTTACCGTGCCTATGAATACATCGACGATGCCTATACCGTAAACGATGAAAAAACGCCGGAGGTTCTCTATCAGGCGGCTCTTACCATCGGGAAATTCCAGAATCTGCTTTCCGATTTCGACGCCGAAAAGCTTTTTACCGTCATTCCCGATTTTCATAATACGCCCAAGCGAGTGGATAATTTGAAGAAGTCTATCGAAAAGAACGCGGCAGACAGAGTGCGCTTGGTTGCGCCCGAAATCGAATTCGCGCTCTCTTTGGAAAGCGCCGCGTCTGCGATTACGGACGCTATTGCCGACGGTTCTGCGCCTTTGCGCGTCAGCCACAATGACACCAAGCTCAATAACGTCTTATTTGACAACAAGACCAATAAAGGCATTTGCTTAATCGACCTTGACACCGTCATGAGCGGTTCCTATCTGTATGATTTTGGCGACGCGATGCGTTTCGGCGCTTCTACGGCCGCCGAGGACTGCACCGAATTGGAGAAGGTTCGCTTTGATTTAGACCTTTTTGAGGCCTTTACCAAAGGATATCTGGAAAGCGCCGCCTCGGTCCTTACCAAGCGCGAAAAAGAATTGATTTTCACTTCGGTCATTCTTATGACGTATGAATGCGGCACCCGTTTCCTTGCCGACTATATCGACGGCGACGTTTATTTCAAAACGGCTTATGAAAATCACAATCTTGACCGTGCCCGCAACCAATTTGCTCTTGTCAAGGATATGACGGCCAAACGTGAACAAGCCGAAGCAATCGTAAAAAAATACCTGTAATTTTGCCGGAGGAGCTTTATGAACACTCTTTCTTTCCGACTGATTTCGTCGGCCAACAAATGCTTTGAACACACCGCTGTTTCGTCCCTTTCGCCTTTATACGGCTCAACAGCGCTCAAAAACGACCGTTTCGCCTTTGAAGGAGCTCTTTCTTCGACCGAAAACCGGAATGTGTTTCTTTCATTGGATTCCGAACTTTCGGATTTCATCACGATCCGGAAAATAGAGAATGTTGAAGTGGCTTTGCCTTGCTATGCACACATAACCGATCCGGATTATCTGAACGACAAGAAGCCCGGACTTTACCCGGATCTTCTTTTGCCGCTCGGTCAATACGGACGCGTAACTTTAAGCGCCAACCGCACGGTTTCTTTCTGGATTGAAGCCAAGATTCCGGCCGAGGCGCAAGCCGGACTTTATCCGATTACACTCACGGTTTCCGACGCTGACGGCAAAACGCTTGCGAGTGAGAGTCTGGAACTGGAAATTATCGACGCCGTTCTTCCCGAACAGAAACTTATCTATACCGAGTGGTTTCACTGCGATTGCCTTGCTACATATTATGGAGTAGACGCATTCAGCGAAGCCCATTGGCGTATCATCGAAAACTTTGTCCAGACCGCCGCGGAAAACGGAATCAATATGCTTCTTATGCCGGTCTTTACGTTGCCGCTCGACACGGAAATCGGCGGTGAACGCCCGACAACACAGCTTGTGGGTGTAGAAAAAACGGCAGACGGCTATACGTTTGATTTTTCGCTTGTGGGACGCTGGCTTGAAATGTGCGGCCGTCACGGAATAAGGCACCATGAGATCTCGCACTTGTTTACGCAATGGGGAGCGGAACATGCGCCCAAGATCATGGCAACCGTCAACGGAAAATACGAGCAGATTTTCGGTTGGGACACCGATTCGCTGTCCGATGAATACATCGGTTTCTTACGCGCCTTTTTGACGGCATTGAAGAGCTATCTCAAAGAAAAGGGCGTTTTTGAAAACGTCATGTTCCATATGTCCGATGAACCGGTCGGCGAGCACTTGGAACGCTATAAGAAACTCCGTGAAAAATTGGATGACTTATTTGCCGACTGTATTTGCGGCGACGCGCTTTCCAGCTATGATTTTTACGCAACCGGTGCGGTTGACCGTCCGATCGTAGCGACCGACCATATCGAACCGTTCTTAAAAGAACACGTGCCGAATTTATGGTGCTATTATTGCTGTTCACAGTCGGATAAGGTTTCTAACCGTTTTATCGCGTTCAGCATGAACCGCACCCGTGTGATTGGTTTACAGCTTTTCAAATACGATATAAGCGGCTTTTTGCAGTGGGGCTATAATTTCTATTATTCACAGCGTTCGCTCTTCCCGATCGACCCATATCTCTGCAACGATGGTTGCTTTAACTGGGTTCCGGCCGGAGACACGTTCTCGGTATACCCCGGTCCCGGCGGCAAGCCGTATGAATCGCTGCACATGGCAGGCTTTACACAAGGACTTTCGGATTTGCGTGCATTGGAACTTTATGCGTCGCTCACTTCCAAAGAAAAAGCGCTCTCCTTGGTGGAGGATTTTGCCGGAAAAGAACTTACTTTTACCGAATATCCGCGGCGCGAGGGCTTTTGCGTGGAATTGAGAGAAAAACTCAACCGTGCGATAAAAGAAAGTCTCTGACGACAAGTAAAAAAACAACCGCGGCAATCCGGTATTCCGGGCTGTCGCGGTCGCTTTTATGTTCCGGAAACATCTGAGCACATATGGATTACAGCAAAAAAAGACGGGAAAATTCTCTTTTGAATGAAAACGAGAAATTTTTCCGTCTTGATTTTTGCTATTCGTGCAATTTAGTCCACAATCATGGGTTTTAATTCTTCCATGAGTGCGGCACAATCATCAGAATGAACCGTCACTTCGATCTTATTCAAAAGGTCGAGACTGAAAATGCCCATGATACTTTTGGCATCTACGACGTAACGGCCGCTTTTGAGGTCGATCTCAAAATCATATTTAGAAACGATATTGACGAAATTTCTTACTTCTTCAATGGTAGAAAGACGGATATTAAATACTTTCATGGCGAAACCTCCCAAATTACTTTATAATTACCATTTCTATATTTATCATATCACAGAAAGTGCGGCTTGTCAAGCATTTGTTTAGGAAGGCGGCTTTGTGCCGTCTACATATGCTCACGCGCCAGCGTGAGTGGCAGACCCGGCAGGGGCTGCCGGGGAGCCGCGTTACTTTTGCGAAAAGTAACCAAAGGGGGGGCACTTAGGGAGGGCTTTTCTTTTCCGGAAAGGCCCGAAAAGCATATAAGGGACGGTTTTAATGATACTTTTTCGCTTGTACGAAAAAGCAACATTAAAACCGTCTCTTTTCTTACTTTTCGAGACCGAAAAGTCTCTTTCACTGCCTTTCAGAAGAAAGGCTCTCTAAACGGTAAATACTCCATACAAGGAAAAATTTCTGTGTGGAATACCGCATGATCAAAAGATCTCCGTCAGCATATAACAGACATAAATTGTCGTCTATCCTCTGATAGCGTAAATCCGAATATTTAAATAGTCCCGTTGCACCAATATTCCAGATCGGCTCCTGCTCTTTCAGCTCTTCCCGCGTCCAAGGAAATTCTTCCCATTTCCACCGGACAGAAAACGTCTCCGGCGAAACCCCTTCCACGGCGTTCTGCCGCTCTATCGTTAACGTGTCTGCACCGACAAGATAAAGGTATCCGTCGTTTTCACCCGGCCAGGTCGAGGATAACGGCGACATGTATAAGCATTCCGTCGTCACATACGTGTTATCCTGGATGATCCCCTCAATCAGTTCATCCCCCGGGTTGTGCCCATTTGACGGACGATTTACCTCAGAACCGGCCGGATTCGTCATAAAAAACACAAGAATTGCCGCGCATGCAATAATAGCCGCCAGAATAACCCAAAACGCCGGCTTTTTGTAGTTTAATACATGCTTGATGCGCGCCTTGACATTTCCCTCGCCAAACGCAATCGGGCACGCGGCAAGCGTTTGTTTTCCGGCGCTCACCGAAAGAAGCGCCTCAGAATAAGCGGCACGCAATTCCGGTTCTAAACGTCCGATAACACGCTCATCGCAGGCAAATTCAATATCGCGGCAAAAAAGCATATATGCAAGCCACATGAGCGGATTAAACCAGTATACGCATAATAACAGATACCCAATCGGTTTCCAAAGAGTGTCGCCGCGCGCGATGTGTGCTTTCTCATGCGCGATCACTGCGTCAAAATCTTTTTCGGCAAGCGAAAAAGGCAAATAAATGCGCGGTCGGAAAACACCGAGTACAAATGGCGACGCAACCGCTTCACTCTGATAGATGTTCTCTTTGTAGCATATCGCCGTTTTAATACGTTTTTTTAATACAAAGCAGCTGATGACCGCGTAAAGAATCATTCCGATAACACCGATAAGCCAGAGGATACCCATAAGCGAACTTATCAGATATAGCGGCGTAACACGGTTCTCCACCGGTGCTTCAAAGGCTTTGCCGAGAACCGGGTTTACGGCGGCATTTACAAATGCCATGCCGGTGTTCACAGACGGATGGGCGGCATACCTCACGTTTTCAGGCGAAATGGTTTCAGCGGACGGAATCAGGCTGAATGCGCTTTCCGGCAAAGCCGGCAAGACAAGACGCAAGGCAACAAAGGCCCATAAGACCGGGAATAAAGCTTTGGGCGCTTTTTTAAAAACAAGCCGCAAAAGAAAAATTACAAGAACTAAAAAACTCGCAGCAATACTCTTGTTTAACAGCGTTAAAAACAGATCTGTCATGACTTATCCTCCGTTTTTTTTCGTTGAGCAGGCATGAGCCCGGTAAGAATCGATCATTCTCTGCATTTCATCCAATTCTTTGGCGGATAATGTCCGATGTCTGGCAAAAGCCGCCACGAAGGCCGGTAAAGACCCTTCAAATTTCTTTTCGACCAATTCATCGATTTCCGATGCCTGGATCTCATCTTTGGAAACCAATGATGTAACGATCGTATTCTCGTTTTTTACCACGCCGCGTTTGGATAAACGCTTGATGACGGTATAGGTCGTTGTGGGTTTCCAACCAAGCTTTTCCTGACACAGAGACACAAGTTCACTGCTTTTAAGGGGTTCATGTTCCCATAGGAGTAAGCAGAAGCGGTATTCGCTTTCAAAAATCTTCGGGGTTTCCGGCATAAGAACATTCCTTTCGCTGACAAAATAAAAACGCTTAACTCTAACATATTAGAGTTTACATGTATACTCTAACACGTTAGAGTCGGTTTGTCAAGTCTGTTTTGAAAAGTTGCATTTTGTTCATATCTAATTGTTCACATCAAAAAACTCCCTCCGGAATCGGAGGGAGTTTTTATCATAAAAGGATTGCTTATTTCTGGGTAAGCTTTGCAACTTCAGCAGCCAAGTCATCCTGTCTCTTTTCGATGCCTTCGCCTTTTTCATAGCGGACAAAGCCCTTTAACGTGATTTCGCCGCCAAGCTTCTTAGCTTCTGCTGCGATATACTCGCCAACGGATTCCTTGCCCTCAGCCTTGACATATTCCTGTTCGAGCAAGCACTTTTCCGAATAGAACTTGCCGATCTTACCGATAACCATCTTTTCGAGAACGGCTTCCGGCTTCTTGGCGTTCTTTTCATCGTTCTTGATCTGCGTAAGAATGATTTCTTTTTCTGCGTTGAGGTCAGCCTCCGGAACGCTTTCCTTATTCGGGTAAAGCGGATTCATAGCGGCAACCTGCAAAGCTGCGTTGCGAAGAACGGCAGAAGCGGCTTCTTTATCTGTTGTAGCGTCGCCGTAGACGATAACGCCGATCGTGCCGCCGCCATGTACATAGCTTGCGCAAACCGGTTCGTTTACGATAACAAAACGACGAATGGAGAGCTTTTCACCGATCTGGAACGTCTTATCTTTGAGAACGGCGTCAACAGTATCGTCAGAACCTGCGAACTTGCAGGCGAGAAGTGCGTCTACATCAGCCGGCTTATTGGCTAAAATGGTTTCGAGAACGCCCTTGACGAAAGCCTTGAACGTATCGTTCTTGGCAACGAAGTCGGTTTCAGAGTTAACTTCAACCATAGCGTAAGAACCGTCTTTGGCAAGGATATCGACAACGCCTTCTGCGGCGATTCTGCTTGCTTTCTTTTCGGCAACGGCAAGACCCTTTTCGCGCAAGATCTTAACGGCCTCTTCTTTATCACCGTTTGCTTCGGTGAGAGCTTTTTTGCATTCCATCATACCGATACCGGTCTGCGCGCGCAGATCCGATACGTCTTTTGCTGTAAAATTCATATTCTTGTCCTCCTGTTTCAGTTCCCTATTACGGACTTATTCAGCGTCTGCTTCTTCCTTTTCTTCGGAAGCGGAGTCGGTGAACTGTTCGCCCTGCTTGCCTTCGAGAACGGCGTCTGCCATAACCGAAAGAATGAGCTTAATGCCGCGGATAGCGTCGTCGTTACCCGGAATTACATAGTCGATCTCATCCGGATCGCAGTTGGTATCAACGATAGCAACAACCGGAATACCGAGTTTTCTTGCTTCGGCAACAGCGTTCTTTTCTTTTCTCGGGTCAACAACGAACATAGCGGACGGAAGGGTTTCCATATTCTTGATACCGCCGAGGTTTCTTTCGAGGTCGTTGATCTCCTTGACAAGGGAAATGACTTCTTTCTTGGGGAGAAGTTCAAACGTACCGTCGTCTTCCATTCTGTGGAGAGCGTTCAAACGTGCAATGCTCTTCTTGATGGTCTTGAAGTTGGTGAGCATACCGCCGAGCCAACGCATGTTGACATAGTAGCAACCGCATCTGTCTGCTTCTTCTTTGATGGCGTCAGAGGCCTGTTTCTTGGTACCGACGAAAAGAATGTTGCCGCCTTCCATGGAGACCTGACGGAGGAACATATAAGCTTCCTCTAACTTCTTAACGGTCTTTTGAAGGTCGATGATGTAAACACCGTTTCTTTCGGTAAAGATGTATTCCGCCATTTTGGGGTTCCATCTTCTGGTGTGATGTCCAAAATGGACGCCTGCTTCAAGCAGCTGCTTCATGGAAATGACTGACATAAAAATGTCCTCCTTTGGGTTTTTTCCACCACAGACGGGTTTATAGGAAACACGGCTTATCCGGAAACACCGGAAACCCTTGCCGAAAACCTCTGTGTGTGTGATAAAATATATTTCGCGAGCATACACTCACGGAGTTTATTATAACAAAAAAGCACGGCAAAGGAAACGGGAAATGCCGTAAGTTTACATTTTTTTTACAACTTTCGCGTGTCCTTATGCCAAAGCCGCCCGGTCAAAAAGCGTACTGCGACCGATACCAATACAACGCCTACTGCAATACCGCCTGCCGTAAGCAGGGTATTCACGCCCGCTTCACCGGACTTTTCTTCTTCCTTGCCAATCAGATACAACAATGTATAATACAGCGAACCGCCCGGGACAAGCGAAATGATCGTCGGCGCCAAAAACGCCGTAGACGGCATTTTGCATACGCGCGCCATGGCCTCCGAATAAGCGGCGGCAAAGGCGGCGGCCATCAGATTTAAAAGGAACAGATTGGAAAGCCCCAACCGACACAGTAAATACAGCCCCCAGGTCAGAGCGCCGCCGATCGACGCGAAAAAGACGCTTTTGCCTTTCAGGCCAAACACGAGTGCGAACCCGAAAGAGATACATAACGCGCTTAAAAACTGAACTGCCATCTGCATCAGATACCACCTCCGAGCGTAAGGAGCGCAACCGCTATACCGCCGGCAATGCTGGCGGCATACAAAACCGACTCCAACAGCCGCAGTGAGCCCGAAATGGTATCTCCGAGCAGAATATCACGCGCCGCATTGGTAAAGGCCACGCCCGGGATAATCACCATGATCGCGCCGATCAACACCTTATCGCGGTCAATTGCCGGAAATACCCGGCACAAAAGCAGAGTGACCGCGCCGGCACACAACATACAGATAAAATTATAGAGCGGAATATTGACGATCTTCCGGCGAAAATATTTTTCAAAGGCCAGAATGACAAGTCCCACCACAGCCGCCGCCGCAAAATCCGCCGCTTTGCCGCCGAAAAACACGGCCGAACCGCCGGTCACGCAAACAATACCTGCAACACCGCGTATCAGACGCCCGGTTTTCGGCTCTTTTTCGGTTATGACCGTTTCCAGACGGGCGCGTATTTCCTCCGGTTCGGGACGATTATCACAGATAAAACGGGAAAGGGCGTTCAATTTAGACAAGCAGTCAAAATCGGTTTCCGACGATTTGATACGTCTTGTCTGGGTATAGACCTCTTCGGCGGAAAAGGTTACGGTTAAAATAATGCAAGAGGTTATCGTGAGAACATCGACATCGGTCGCTCCATAACACGCGAAAATGCGCTGCAAGGAATCCTCCACGCGGCTGACCTCCGCACCGCATTTGAGCATAGCCTCGCCGAGGTCGAGCGCATAGGTGATAAGCGACTTGTAAAAGCGGTTATCGGGCATAAGGAAAGCTCCTTTCGGCAAGGTTCTTTAAAGGGAATACAAGGCTTTTGCTATCTTGACATACTGTTCGGGAGAAAGCGTTTCGCCGCGCACGGTATCCGGAATAGCAAGCGCATCACGCAAAACCTCGCTGATTTTGGCCTTATCGCCGCCGACAAGCGGAGAGAGCGTATTGGAAAGCGTTTTGCGGCGCATGGAAAATCCGGCGCGGATGACGTCGCTTGCCTTTTTGATCTCCTCCGGCGAGAATCGTGCCGGTTTGAAGAGTGCGAGGCGGACAATGGCGCTGTCAACCTTGGGACGCGGATAAAAGCAGCCGGACGGCACGGTAAACAACCGTTTGCAGGTACCGTAAAGGCCTAAGGAGGCGGTGATACTGCCGTACTCCGCACTGCCGGGAGCGGCAATGAGCCGGGCAGCCACTTCTTTTTGCACCATGACGGTGATATAGTCAAAGTCCGGATAGTTTTCCACAAGACGCATTAAAATCGGCGTTGTGATATAGTATGGCAGGTTGGCACACACCGAAACGGGGAGTTTTCCGCCGTTTTTCCCGGTTCGGCGCGATTCGAGAAGCGATACAAGATCGGTTTCCATGATATCGCCGAACACAACTTCGGCGTTGTCATAGGGAGCAAGCGATTCGGCAAGCACGCCTTCAAGCGAGCGGTCAATTTCGACAGCGACCACCTTTTCAAAGCGAGCGGCGAGCTCGCCGGTCAAGATTCCGGCGCCCGGACCGATTTCGAGGATCAATGCCGGAATTTTTGCGTTTTCGCCGGGATCCGGCACGGCATATTCGGTGCATTCCGCGGCGATCCGACGCGGAATTTTTACGTCCTGCAAAAAATTCTGACCGTATTTTTTTTGAAAATGAAATCCGTGTTTTTCAAGTAGTTCCGACATGGTATACCTCAATTTTGGGCAAGATGTGGTTAGTTAGGGGGGATGGGAGAGCGGGAAAATGGGGAAACGCGGCTTTTCTTGGAAGAAAAGCCTGCCAAAAGAACTTTGATTTTTGGTGCTCGGTATCCCGATACTCCGGAAGTCAAAAGGGGAACGCGGCTTTTCTTAAAAGAAAAGCCTGGCAAAAGAACTTTGGTTTTTGACGCACGGTGTCCCGAATACTTTGGGACACCGTGCGTCTTTCTGTCTTACGTCCCAAATTCATATTTTTTGATATTTCTATCGGGCATCGTCTGATAGAAAAGACTTTTCCGACAGTCCAACAAGGGCTGCCGGAAAGGCAGCCCTTGTTATTGTTTTTAAAAGTCCGGATTTTATTCTGCGCTATCGGAATTATCGGTGTTGTCGGTATTGTCCGTATTATCGGCTGTTGCGTCAACCGTTTCTTCGGGCAGGTACTTCTGATAGTTCTTCTGCGAAACCTTCGTGAAGTTCCAAGTGCCGAAGTAGTCATATTTCATGCCGGACAGGTCTTTTGCGGCATAGACATCCACATTGCAGAACAACGGAATGATAGGCGCTTTTTCAAGAAGCATGGTCTCGGCGCGGTGCATGGCATCCGTGCGTGTATCGTTATTCAATGCTCCGACGATCTCATCGCAGAGTGCGTCATATTCTTCATCCGCAAAGCCGGTGAGGTGACCGGAAGTATACGTGATTTCATCCACCGTCAGATCGACCGGTGCGCCGCTGTACTGTGTCGAGAAGCCGACAAGCATTCCATAAGCATCCGGCGTCACGCACTGGAAGTCGGTAGCGATGATACGGTTGGTACCGTTCGTTAAGGTCTTTCCGGAAACGATTCCGGAGATATATGCGGCGGTCTTACCGTCGGTTTTGACCGTGAATCCCAGTTCTTTCCAAACGCTCTTGCAGTATTCAGCCACTTCGCGCTCATAGGCACGGTCTTTATTATATTCAACCGTGAACGAACCTTTTTTCACGCCTGCTTCGGCTAATAACGCCTTTGCGGCCTCCATGTCGCCGGTCGGAGTGAACTGTTTGCCGTTTGCCTTGCGGAATTCGGTCTTGCCGTCCACGTCCTTGATACCGAACGGAACAACGCCTTCGGCGGCTTTGGTTTTGCGGCCGGTGAGGGAATTGATATGGTCGCGGTCAAGGGCGATCGAAAGAGCTTGACGCACGCGTGCGTCCGAGAAAAGTTCGCTTGTAGTATCAAAGAAATATGTATACACCGACGGGAGCGCGGTCTGGGTGACCTTGCCGGCCGATTCGATAGTTTCGGTTTTGGCTTCGCTGAGGTTGAGATAGAAGATATCCTTGTTCTGGAAACGTTCTAACTGTTTTTCAGCACTGTCGCCCTCGGAAAGGAGGGTGATAAGCTGATAGGGCTTGACGACCTTATCGACAGGGTTATCTTCCGAAGCGCTGACATTATCATAGTGCAGATTGCGTTCCAGTTCAATGGATTTGGAGGAAAGCTTTCTGTATTTGAAAGCGCCGTTGGTAAGGGGAAGTCCGAGTGTGGTGGAAGCGTTCCAGGTATAATCGATGTTTTCTTCGTCATCAAATTTGGAGGCATTGTCCTCACGCAGCGGAACAAGCGCAGGGCTTGCCAAACGGCGCAGGAAGTATTCCACGTTGGTATATTCCGGTTCAAAGGAGATCTGAATGACATTATCCTTGATCGCGCATACGCCGAGGTCGTTGACCGAGCAAAGGCCTTCCTTGACGCGGCGGGCGTTTTTGACCGGATATAAAAGGGACGCGGCGGAATGGTCGGCAGTCGGCGAGAGAAGTCTCTGCCAAGCATAGACAAAGTCGTCGGCATCCACAATAATACCGTCGCTCCAACGGCTGTTCTTCAATTTGATTTCCAACTTTAACGTATTGTCACGCGCGTCAACGTAATATTCCACCTTGTCGGCAAGAGCTTTCTTCAATTCGCCCTTGCTGTTGATGGTGTAAAGGCCCTCATACAAAAGGCCGAACAGCTTGGCGTTGTCCGAAGAAGCGTAAACCGATTCGGTCGGATCGAGATTTGTCGGGAACGCGCTTAGATACATCTGAATGATTGCGCCCTTGTCATCATCGTTTTTCTTGCCGCAGGCGGTAAACGCAAACATGCCGAATACCATAACGACGGCAAGTGCAAGAGCTAAGAGTTTTTTCATGTTGATAGTCGCCTCCAAAGTTTTCAATAACAATCCGTTTTCCGCCCGAACAGGAATAATACGGACAGTATATTCATGTATCATTCTATATTATAGCATTAAAGTGCAAGAGAATCAATTGATTTTTTCATAAAAACTTATATTTTTTCGGTTTGCACAATTTTGGCACATCGTTTTTGTAAGCATTGCACAAAAGGAAGGCGTTTCCACGCATTTTGCACATATTTTTCCCGGAAAACGAATAGGATAAAACGAAAAATCCTCCGGTTCTTGCACAAGATTTTCCGTTAAAGACCGGATGAAACATAAGAGAAAGGGATGGGCAGAAACATGGATATCTACAAACCGGAGGGCGCGCTTATCGACACGCCGGAAAACCGAGAGTACACATCTTCGCTTGCATCGCTTGAATATGCCATGAACAGCGGCGCGATCTTGGAGGGGCGTGCGGCCTTATGCGACAGTTCGCATGCGCTCATTGTGGAGTTTGGCGCATTCCGCGGCGTTATTCCGCGTTCTGAGGCGGCATACAGCATTGACGGAAGCGAAATTCGAGACATTGCCGTCATCACACGCGTGGGGAAACCGGTCTGTTTTAAGATAACCGGTATTGTGCGCGGCGCAGAAAAGCCATCTTTTACCCTGTCACGCCGGGCGGCGCAGTTGGAATGCTATGAAAAAAGAGCGGCGCTGTTGCGTGCCGGAGATATTTTAGACGCGCGGATCACCCACATCGAGCCGTTTGGCTGTTTTTGCGATATCGGCTGTGGGCTTGTCGCGCTGTTGCCGGTAGATTGCATTTCGGTATCGCGCATTTCTCACCCCAAAGAGCGTTTTAAGACCGGAGACTGTATCCGATGCGTCGTCAAGTCCAACGACCGTCAGACCGGGCGCATCACGTTGACGCACAAAGAGCTTTTAGGTACATGGGAGCAGAACGCGGCGCATTTTTGTGCCGGAGAAACGGCGGCCGGCATTATCCGCAGTATTGAGCCGTACGGAATTTTCGTTGAGCTTGCGCCGAATCTTGCAGGGCTTGCGGAATGGTGTGAAGGGGCGGTAGTCGGGCATTGTGCGGCAGTTTACATAAAGAGCATTCTGCCGGAAAAGATGAAGATCAAGCTTGTCATTGTGGACAGCTCGCTGCCCTGTCCGGTACAGGGCGGCGAACCGGCCTATTACATAGATGCCGACCACATTGACTTATGGCGCTATTCGCCGGAGAACTGTGAAAAAGAGGTTCTGACGGTTTTTTCGGATTAGATTTTATGCGTCTATGCGTCTGTGCCGCCCTTTCAGGGCGGCACAGACGTTATTACTTTTGGAAAAAGTAACAAAAGGGATATGGCTTTTCCCGAAAAGTCTCCAAAAAGGGGAAAGCCTTTGTTGCAAAAGGCTTGGAAAGAGGCGCTTTTCGTTTCGCGAAAAGTATATAAGAGACGGTTTTAATGTTACTTTTTCGCTTGTACGAAAAAGTAACCAAAAAGTACCCCAGAGGGCGGCGGCCCTCTGGACTCCCGGGGAGCGGTTCAAAATTCCGAGCGTGGGGATTACATATTAAGCCGCAAGTCATGTGGCTATCAAAGAATTTTACGAGAATTTGCAACCTTGTGCGATACAGCTCGGAGTATTTTGAACCGGTGCGAGACAGGGGTTTTACTGCGTAAGGATTTGTATTTTTTATAAAAAGAAAAGCTTTGATTTGGGTGGACAGCAGGTTATGTGTTTCAGGAAATGGGAAAGTTTGGTGGGAATTTGTTTTTGAGAGAACAGGAAGTTATTTGCCGGAAAACAGATAGTTTCAGGTGAGAAGGCATAATTTCAAATTTTCTGCACAGAAACACATTTCGGAGGAATCTAAAAATTTTTTTACCTGTCCGCTTTGCTTTGGTGCGCCCCCAAGCCATGGTTTTGCTCCAACTTTTCCACTCAACTCACACCAAATTCCCTTTTCCACTGCACCAAAGATAACGTGCAGTTTCTCTTTTCATCGACCGCTTGTGGCGTCAAGCACGCACTGCAACTTCGATTTTTCGCCAAACCCGATTCTGCGTCTATACCATAGCTGCCCTTTCGCACCGGTTCAAAACATGGCCGTGCGTATTGCGGCACTTATAAATTTTTGCAAAGAATCTTAATGCACTGAATATTTCAAATTTCACCTATAATCCCACCGCACGGGTTTTGAACCGCACCCCGGGAGTCGGGAGGGTCGCAACCCTCGCGGCTGCTTTTTGGTTCTTTTTGCAGAAACAAAAAGAACGTAAAAACGTCTCTTTTGGTTACTTTTTCGTACAAACGAAAAAGTAACACAAAAACCGTCCCTTATATGCTTTTCGCGAAAAGAAAAGCCCTCCCAAAGTGCCTCTTTGGTTACTTCCGCAAAAGTAACCACGGCTCCCCGGCAGCCCCTGCCAGGTCTGCTACTCACACTGCGTGTGAGAATAGGCAGGCGGCAAAGCCGCCCCTTAGCGGTACTTTTGAAAAAGTACCGCTAAATCGCCTGCGGCATAAAATCAAGATAGTCCGCCGCAACCAAGTGAAACCTGATACCAAGGTATTCCTTGTCCAACTGGCTCTCCCGTACATTGTGCAAATGCCCGTAATAGACATCTTCCACCCCATGCCGGTAAAGAACATCCAACATCTCATCATTGATAAAATCGCCGAATACGACCGGATAATGCAAAAATACAATTTTCTTTGCTCCGGTGTCAGCCGCCAGCTTTTCCCCGTCGGAAAGCGATAATTCCAACCGCGCGGCTTCCCGGCGGATAATGCGCTCATCTTCGGCTTTTACGCCAAATTCGCTCATCCACCCTCTTGTACCGCAGATAACCGTGTTTTCAACAAGATAAGCATTGTTATATAAGAACGACAGCGTCGTAATCCCGTTTTCTTCAAAAAATCTCGTCATTTTGTTGACAGTCGTCCACCAATAATCATGATTGCCCTTGCCGATCAGCTTTTTTCCGGGAAGTGCGTCCAAAAACTTTAAATCTTCTGCGGCTTCTTCCAAAGAAATCCCCCATGAGATATCCCCCGGCAACACGACCGTATCGGCGTCGGTAACGGTTGAAAGCCAGTTTTCACGTAATTTCCGGTCATGATTCGCCCAACGCGGTCCGAAAACGTCCATTGGTTTTTCAGTGGTTAGCGACAAATGTGTGTCGGCAATGGTATAGATCATACGGGTATCAAGACCTCCGGAGGAAAAATAGAAATAATGGCAAAAGGACACATAAATGCGCCAAAACAGGTAAAAATAGAATTGGAACGAAAATTCAGGTAACAGAAAGGAAGCATACGCATGGCAAAAGGTTTTTTTGATGAAGAGATCACAGAAAATCTCAACAATCCGCCCAAGCACATAAAAGGCTTGATATGCAGTGTCAAAAACTGCAAATATCACGATACCGAGGGGTATTGCACCGCGTCGGAGGTACATGTAGGACCGGGTTATGCCGAGTCCTGCACAGACACGACCTGTGCCACCTTTATGAAAACCGAATAAGAAAGACGTTAACGAAGTTCGGACAGATCAAACGGTGTGCGCTGATAGACAAAGTAATTGAGCCAATTGGAATAAAGCAGATTTGCGTGGCCTTTCCAAAGGTTTTTCGGGCGGTTTTCGGGGTTATCATAGGGAAAATAATTAACCGGGAGCGCAGGCGAAAGACCGCGGGACAGGTCGCGCAAATATTCGTTTTTGAGGGTATCGGCGTCATATTCGGGATGTCCGGTCACGAAGATCTGCCGCATATCATGGCTGGATGCGAGATAGATACCGGCTTCGGAAGAATCGGCGAGCACATCCAATCCTTCGGCGCTGCGCACGTCCTCCGGGGAAACCGCGGCATGGCGGGAATGGGGGGCGAAAAAGACTTCGTCAAAGCCGCGCACCAACGGGTGAGACGGCAGGATCACACGGTGTTTATACACGCCGGACAATTTTTGCGGCAGCAGGATTTTAGGAATTCCATAGAAATGATACAGTGCCGCCAACGCGCCCCAACAGATAAAGAGAGTCGAATAGACATTGGTTTTTGACCAATCAAAGATCTTAGTAATCTCCTCCCAATAAGCCACGTCCTCATAGCGCATATCTTCGACGGGTGCGCCGGTCACGATAAGGCCGTCGAAACGTTCGGAGCTCACCTCATCAAATTCACGGTAGAACGAAGTAAGGTGTTCTTCGGGGGTATTTTTCGGTGTATAAGAAGCGGTTTTCATCAGCGTCAGTTCGACCTGCAAAGGGGAATTGGAGAGCAAGCGCAAGAGTTGGGTTTCCGTGACGATCTTAGTCGGCATGAGGTTTAAAAGGGCTATTTTCAAAGGACGGATATCCTGAGAAGAAGCTCTTTTTTCGGTCATGACGAAGATATTTTCGTTTTCGAGGATTCCGAACGCAGGCAATGCGCCGGGGATTTTAATAGGCATCTTGGAAGGGATCCTTTCTTTTTTCCGGGAGACCCGGAAAGGGGGGTATGGCTTTTCCCGAAAAGCCACCAAAAGGGGTACTTTGGGAGACTTTTCTTTTCCGGAAAAGCCGGAAAGAGGCTCTTAGGGAAACTTTTCTTTTATCGAAAGTTTCCAAAAGGGACGTTTTTACGTTCTTTTTGCTTCTGCAAAAAGAACCAA
>ERZ857757.1596-NODE-1596-length-17321-cov-2.760744_pt1 | contig 17321 bp, 13 predicted proteins | sample MGYA00519764_ERZ857757 | MGnify/ENA primary metagenome ERZ857757 (study PRJEB31778, sample SAMEA3449359) | human gut metagenome | biome: human gut; feature: human-associated habitat; material: faeces | place: United Kingdom | collected 2010/2012 ... | reverse complement strand
CTTCATTTAGTTTTTCAGGTGATGATTCAATGAAAATAAGTGGATATGTAGTATATTCAGATGGAAATAAATCTGACAGTATAAGTTTTTCAGATAATGTTGTAGATGGATGGTCTTCATGGGTCAAGATAAATGGAGATGGAATACCAAAGGGTGTAACATATCTTTATCTTGTAAATGATAATACAGATAAAATAATTGAGGTTTATCCTTTTACTGTAAAGTAGGTGAAAAAATGATAAAGAGACCTGAACTTCTTGCACTGGAATTTTACAAATCAAGGCCTTTCAAGGGCAGTGATAAGGGAATACGGTACATGATACAGAAGGATACAGTTCCTGTTGAAAGAGATAGTGAGAATCAGGATGAAGATGGCGAAACAGAAACAAAAACAGTCCTGACAGCATTTATATGGCCGGAGCCGTTCTGCTTTGAGGTTACCTCAGATGAGAAAAAAGGATCAAAGCAATTTGATTTTTCTGAAGAGGGTTTGTGTGAAGCGATAGACTGGCTGAATGAGAATCATGATGCGTATGTGTACAAAAAACAGTAAAAAAATTATAAAAAAATTAATAGGGGTGGTAGCGGCTGTCATCGTACTGATGGCAGCTGTTGTTGCTATTATCCTCTTTCATTTTATTAGAAAACCACAGGTGAAGCTTGTGGAGTCCATGACGAAGACTGTAAGCTCGTCTCAGAAATCCGATCTTAACAGCAGATATGGCACCTATGATATATGTCAGAGTATGATAAAGGGAAATACAAATTTTTCATTTGAGGATACAAGTGATGAAACCGATGGAAAAACTGTTCAGATAGAGCTTCTCAGATCTGCGGCAGATCAGAAATTTTTTGCACAGACATCCATAGATGACAAGAGCTTTAAATTGTTTGTAAACAAGAAAACCTCTCTTATATATATAGATGATATGGCGGTGAGAATAAAATACGCGGATAATCTGATAACAAATATGAGCAACTCCCCCATAACAACAGTTCTTGGCCTTGACAATGAGACAGTGTATACATTTGGAAGTGCTTATGAGAATTGCATGAGACTGGCTGCAAATAATTATAAAGAGGATACTAATATAAAGACAGATGTCATAGAAAAAACATTAAAATACTTTCTGGATATGCAGGGAGACTATGAAGGCAGCCGTGATAACACGGTTGGGGACAAGTCCCAGAAATGTAAAGTTTATTCAGTGGTGTTTGATGTTCAAGATTTTTATAAATATCTTGATGATTGTTTTGGAACTCATGAACTTGATCTGCAGGGGGTTTATGATTCACTCAGCAAATATATGCCTGACTTAGAAACCATTGACAACGCTGCTGTTATGGTACATGATATAAAACAATTTGTGGATGATATATTGGATGGAGACAACATAACATTTTATTTTGCAATAAATAGATCTGGCGAACTGGTCACATTGTATGCAGATGATATATCGGACAGAAAAGTCAGCGTGAACCTCAGTTTTAGTGGAACTGACTACATAGCTCAGTCGTATGAACTGTCGGTAAATATTCCTGGACAGGATGGGAGATCATTTGCTTTTTCAAAGAAAGATGTCACGGATGGGGATGAAATAGGAGTATCATATAGGGCGAAGATTGACTCCGCGAGTGTTTTCGGTAGTATAGAAGGTGGTCTTGATGTTTTGTTTTTGGACGAAAATGCAGAGATCAACTTAAAGATCGGAAATGCAGGGATAAAGAAATCCGCATTGATATCCGGCAACAAAAAAGGAAGCAGTCTGGATTTTAAATGGAATGAAAATGGAGAGGGAAGTCTTCACATAGGCTGTGATCCGGATTCCATAGACAAGCCAGAGTACAGTGACAGTATAGACTTATTTGACACAGATATAATCAGCGCGTATAAATTTATGAAGAAGATAATGAATAACGGCTGATATAATAAATGAAAATTATACATACAGACCTGAATTATATGGAGATATGATATGAGTGATACAACTGCAGTAAACAACACAGAAAAGGGTAAATACACTTCAGGTGTAGTGTACAAGATCATAATAGCTATGACATTTCTGATAGCATTTGGACTTATTATGGTGGCAAGTACATCAAAAGTTCAGGAAGTGTCGGAGAATTTCAGAGAGCATGTTATATATATAGGTATAGGTATAGCTTTGGTATTTTTTTGTGTATATGTACCATATGGATGGTATAAAAAGCTTGCCTGGGTGGCATATGGAATATCCGTAATCCTTACAGCGTGTCTTATGAACAAATCGTGGGGAATTGAGGTAAACGGTGCCACAAGATGGCTTAAATTTCCAGGATTGCCACAGTTTCAGGTGGCTGATGTTGTAAAGACATGTATGATCATATTTATAGCGGCATATATAAGCAGTAAATGGCGTGAGATGGACAAATTCAAAACCATAATTATATTGTGGCTGGTAGTTGGCGCCGAGGCAGTGTTCCTTTATAAGGTATCGAATAACCTGAGTTCAGCCCTGGTTGTTTTGGGTATATGTTATCTCTGTACTTTTATAACAAGTAAGAACTGGAAGCTTCATCTTGTAGTTCTGATTTTATTCCTGCTCGTTGCTGCAGGACTTATAGGTTATGTTGTAACACATCTGCCAACACAGGATGAATTAAAAAATGATGATAACAACTTCCGTTTTGGAAGAATTATTGGATGGCTTTACACAGACAGGTATGAGCTGGACGAGGGTTATCAGGTTAAACAGTCGCTCTATGCAATAGGAAGTGGATCACTTCTCGGCAAAGGCCTTGGAAGTGGTACCCAGAAGCTGGAGAAAATACCAGAGGCTCAGAACGATATGATATTTGCCATCGTATGTGAGGAACTTGGATTGGTTGGAGCAATACTTCTCTTCCTTATGTATGGATATCTCATATATCAGTTATATGTGATAGTAAAAGAGTCAACAAATGTATTTGGAAGTGTTCTTGTAATAGGAACGATGGTACATTTTATATGTCAGATAATCATTAATGTATGCGTAGCCACAAATCTTTTCCCAAACACTGGTGTTTCACTGCCATTTATAAGTTCGGGAGGTTCGGCACTGATAACTACTATGATAGAATGTGGAATCTGCATAGGTGTGCGAAGTCAGCAGACAAAGAGAATGTATCAGAAACATCTGGCAGAATAAGAGGATAACAATTGCTACGAGGAGGAAATGTATGCGAAAAATCAGGGAAATAGCGCTTGTTACTGCAACTGCATTGTTGATGACAATGTGTCCTGTTGATATGACAGGTTCAAATTCGAAACATAGCGTCAGAGCAGGATATACAGTGTATGCAGCAGAGACAGACAGTGCGGAATATACAGTGGCATCATCTTCAGATTCTGATAAGCCTGTAGAAAAAAACGGCTGGTATAATGAAGATGGAAAGAGATTTTATTATAGCGAAGGTGAAAAACTGAAAAGCCAGCTTCTTCAGATAAATGAGAAAAACAATGGTAAGATATACAAAAATACATATTATTTATCCTCCGACGGATCAGTGGCTGGTGGATTAAAAAAGGTAAATGAAAGTCTGTATTACTTTGATTCAAGCTCTAAGACTTTTCCTGGAGCTGCGGTCAGTGGATGGAAATCTGTAAATAATAAAACATATTATTTTCTCAGCAGCAAGAAAGCCGCCGTGGGTGTCACGACAATAGGATCAAAGAAATATTATTTTGCACCTGATACAAATGTACTTCAGGGTGGACTTAAAAAAACGACAAACGGATATATGTATTTTTCAACAAAGACAGGTGTGGCTGTTGTGAACAGACTGGTTGACAGCATGTATTTTAACGGAGAGGGGTATGCCGTTAAAAGAACGTTTGTTACATATAATGGAAATGATTACTATATAGGGTCTAATTACAAGGCAGTGACGGGAATAAAAAAGATAGATAATTATTACTATAACTTTGATTCTAAAGGTGTCATGAAGAAGAATGTGTGGTATCAGTCAAAGTCCGGCAGATATTATTTTGGTTCCAACGGACGTACGGTGAAGGGACTGAACAGGATAAGCGGTTATACGTTCTATTTTGATGGCAATTTTAAGATAGTTAAAAATACCTGGAAGACCATAAACGGCAATAAATATTATTTTGGACCGAGTAGTAAGGCATATACAGGACTCAGAAAGATAGGTAATTATTACTATTACTTTGGTGCCAAAGGAGTAATGGCAAAAAACAAATTTTTAAAAATATCAGGCAAGAAATATTACTTCGGAGGCAATGGCAGAGCCTATATCGGTGTGAGACGTGTAAATGGAGAGGTGTACAACTTTTCTTCAAAGGGATATCTGACAACTGGTATCAAGAAAGTATACGGTAGACTGTATCTCTTTGATGAGAACGGAAAAGTCGTGAGAAGAAGTGGATGGTATACTTCAAAGAAGGGCAATAAGTATTACCTGAAATCAAATGGAAGCCTTGTAACTGGATATAAGAAAATTGGCGATGATTTCTACTTTTTCAGTGAGACTAACGGCCGTATGTACAAAAACAGATGGGCATATGCAAAGGGATATAAGTTCTACTTTGGAAAAAATGGAAAGAGACTTACAAATGTTGAATCCATTTTAGGCCCACAGGATTCATATGAGATCATGGTGAATAAGACTACAAATGTTGTAACGATATATGCAAAAGATGGCAATAAGGGATATACGATTCCAGTCAAAGCATTTGTGTGCTCAGGAGGAGACAGTACACCTCTAGGGACCTTCTATATACCAGCAAAATGGAGATGGCTGTCACTTGTTGGCAATTGTTATGGACAGTGGAATACACTGATAACCTACGAGGAAAGCATATTGTTCCATTCAGTATATTACGATGAGGTGGATGCAGATACGTTGTCAGTGGATGCATACAATAAGCTTGGAACTACATGTTCTCATGGATGTATAAGACTTAAAGCTGGCGATGCAAAGTGGATATATGATAATTGTTCATTGGGAACAAAAATTACTATATTTGAGAGCAATGCTGATGGTCCTTTCCCAAAACCATCATTTGTAAAGCTTAGTTCTAGCCATACATGGGATCCTACAGATCCAAATATGGCTTATAAATGTAAAGAACGTGGATGTCATAAAGGAATAGCGTGGTAAAATTATGGAATACAGAGCGAATATGAGTAAAAAAATATATATCATAGCCATTTTCATTTTGGCTGCGGCTTCCTTGTTTGTCCTGTCCGCCTGTGAAAAAAAAGATAATGGAACAGAGACAACACAAAAAAAAATAATGAATGGAACTGTTGAGTCTGCTGCTGATTTCACACATATAGGCGTGTATATAGATGTGAATAAAAATGATTCTGGAGTTACTGATGTCAAGTATACTATATCTGGAGAAATTGCCATAGTGAGCTTCAGATATAAAGGAGTCCGGGTAGAACTGAGGGGATCTTGCAAATACAGTCAGTATGAACTTGCTGGAGTGAAAGATACCAGCAATGGAGATCTGATAGCCACTGATATAAACGGGTATAGAGCTTCACTTTACACACTTGATCCTGGAAGAATAATTTTTTGGAGTGATGGCAAGATCAACTATTCTCTGTACATATATGTCACTGCTACGGATGATGATGTTAATGATATTGTGAAACAAATATCGTTTGAGAGCCGCTATGAAGAACGCGATGATGTCAAAAATCAGACAGTTGATGAAGGAAAGCAATTTGCAGAGAAAATCATCAAGGTATTTTGTGATAAAGATATAGAGGCTCTGGAAGATATGATGTATTATCCACAGGAGCTTGGAAATGGCAATTCTGTTGCAAATGTAAATGAATTGAGAAATCTCAGCAAGGATGATATGTTTACAGATATACTTATAAAGGCTCTGAGCGACAAGAATGCACTTGACGAGATGAGAATATCTGATGATTGCACGGAGTACACCATCGGAACAAATTACAAGAATGTTCATTTCAAACTGATGGATGATGGACAGTTTCTTATTACAAAGATAAACAACTAAAATAAATTATTAATTCCCCAGACATAACCTAGTCGGATTGGTGTGTCTGGGGAATTTTGTATGTTGGGATTAGATTTTATCAGATAAGTGAAAAACCAGCCGTATATTGTTTGTTTGTGAGATAAAATAGAAGACGAATTGGATTGAGAGCGTGTATTAAAGTCCTTAAAATTGAAAACAGGACAAGCTGGATGCGTAAGACGGAACCTGGTTTGGTACTGTAAAGGAGGAAAATACATAATGGCGGAAAAAAGTTACAGCATAAGTGAAGCGGCGGCGATGGTTGAGGTTGAGACTCATGTACTCAGGTACTGGGAGGAAGAACTTGAGATAGACATAAGAAGAAATGAGATGGGTCATAGATGTTATGAGGATCGGGATGTCAAGATATTGCAAAGAGTAAAGATACTCAAGGATAAGGGAATACAGCTCAAGGCTATAAAGGATATGGTTCACAAAATGTATGATATGCTGGATGAGAGCAAGGATGAAAAAAAATCAGTGAAGCCTGTGGACAATGGTGCAAATGATGAAGCTGACGAAAATCCAGATGAATTAGACAGGATATTGAATGAAGACAAGCTGTTAGATATAAAAAATATAGACACAATAAGAGTCAATTGTGGGGACAGCAAATATGGTTCCGGGGATGAAGGCACTGATTCCAGAATAGTTGATTTCAAGATGGCCCAGTTTCAGAATATTATGGATAAGATAGTGAGCAATTCCATAAAAAACAATATAAAGATGATAACTCAGTCAGTATCTGGGACTGTCACGGAGAATGTAATAAAACAGATAGATGTACTTATACAGGAAAAGGAGGAGCAGGAGGAGGCAAGATACAGAAGGCTTGACACAACGATCAGGGAACTGCAGCAGACCAGACAAGAGATAGCAGCATCTGAGGCTGGCAGAAAAAGAAGAGGACTGTTCAGAAAGAAAAATAAATAGTGAAAAAGATCATTAAACATATTATTAAACATATAAGGGTAGTTGTTTATAAAAACTTCATACACTGTCAGGGTGATTTCATGTTATAGTAACCGTGGGAGTTGATATAAGATGAACATCACAAAAAAAGTAAAGATAATGATCATAGTAGTGTGGCTTACCGCATTGGTATCTATGGTAATAGGAACATGTATTATAGGAAAATATTTTATAACGGGAACGTATGGCAGTAATCATTCCCTGCAGCTTTTATATAGCCAGAATGATCCGGTGAATGATGTATACAAGGCAATATCGGCAGAGAGAGAGAGTATTATAAATAAGGTAAAGAGCAATCCAGGTTATTACCTTGACAAGAAGAATGCCGCTGATCTCAATGAAAGGACATCTGCAAACAACACATATGTGATCATGAAGGTGGATGACGAGTACATATTTGTGGGGGTTGATACATTTTCTGATGCGCTGAAAAATCAGTTAAAGTTTAACGACAGCAGCACAAATATAAGTACTATAGACGAGGATACAGATGTCGGAGGGGAAAATCAGATCAAGGTTCAGGAGTATCTGATGACGCAGCCATCCATGTATCTCTGTAACCAGATATCCTATGTATATCAGGGGCAGAGTGTTGATTTGTATATGCTCACATATTATGGTAATTATATGGACAGATTCAGAGGAACGATGTTTGGCTACATAATTCTTATGGTCGTCATCATGTTTATACTCAGTGGACTAGTGGCATTACTTATATATCAGCAGTTTGTAAATCCTCTTGTAAAACTCAAACAGGCTGCAGAGAAAATGGGGTCCGGTAATCTTGATGAGAAAATAGAGATATGTAAAAACAGGGAAGATGAGGTCGGCGAGCTCTGTGAATCATTTGAGAATATGCGTCAGAGAATGAGTGATTTTGCAAAAGCTAAGATGCATTATGAGGAGGAGAACAGACAGCTCATAAGCAATATATCCCATGACCTTAGAACCCCTATAACCACTATAAAGGGTTATGTTGAAGGAATTATGGATGGTGTGGCAGATACACCAGAGAAGCGTGACAGATACCTAAAGATGATATACAGCAAAGCAAATGAGATGGACAGTCTGATAAATGAGCTGTCGCTCTACACGAATATCAACAACAATGCGATACCGTATGAGTTCCACAGAGTATCGGTGAAGGATTATTTCAATGACTGTATGGAGGAAGTGCACGCAACACTTATGTCCAAGAATATGACTCTGACATACAGGAATTATTGTGATGATGATGTAATGGTAATAGTTGATCCGGATCAGCTAAAGCGTGTTATCAATAATATCGTAACAAATTCTATAAAATATATGGATAAGGAATATGGACAGGTTGATATCAGCATATATGACAATGATGCTGAGGTAAAGATTGCCATCAATGACAACGGCAGGGGAATTGATACGGATAGTCTCCCTCATATATTTGACAGAATGTACAGGGCAGACAGTGCGAGACAGTCCCGGGGAGGAAGCGGTCTGGGACTTGCTATTTGTAAGAAGATAGTGGAAGAACACGGTGGAAATATATATGCGACCAGCCAGATAGGAAAAGGAACGACTATAGTGTTTACGCTGAAGAAATATATCCCGAAGGATGTTGGCAATGGAGCACAAGCAGATGGCGATGAAGAGTCCGCAGAAAACAGCCAGAAAGACATACAGAAGAAGGATGGCCAGCGTAGGGACAACCAGAAGAAAGATACACAGCGAAAAAGTACATTGCAGATTATAAATCCACTAAAGAAAAGGAGAGATACAGATGAGCAAAATATTGATAATTGAAGATGAGCTCAGTATTGCGGAACTTGAGAGAGATTACTTAGAGCTTAATGATTTTGAGGTTGAGATAGAAACAAATGGAATTAATGGACTGGAGAAGGCTTTGAGTGAGGAGTACAGTCTTATACTGCTTGACCTTATGCTTCCTGATATGGATGGATTTGAGATATGCCGTCAGATCAGGGAGAAGAAGGATATACCAATCATAATGGTGACAGCAAAGAAGAATGATATAGACAAGATCAGAGGCCTTGGTCTGGGTGTTGACGACTATGTGACGAAACCATTCAGTCCAAGCGAGCTGGTGGCAAGAGTGAAAGCTCATATATCAAGATATGAGAGATTGGTTGGATCAACAGCTCTCAAGAATGATGTCATCGAGATCAGAGGACTGAAGATAGACAAGACAGACAGAAGAGTATATGTAGACAACGAGGAGAAGGTATTTACAAATAAGGAATTTGACATACTGTGTTTCCTTGCCAGCAACCCAAATAAGGTATTCTCCAAGGATGAGCTGTTCAGCAAGATCTGGAATATGGACAGTATAGGCGATATAGCAACGGTTACTGTTCATATCAAGAAGATAAGGGAGAAGATCGAGTTCGATACCTCAAATCCACAGTATATAGAGACTGTATGGGGTGTTGGTTACAGATTCAGAATGTGATAAGAAAGCCCCAGACGGCGAACATGCAGCGTTCATGCTTGCATGAAACGCTGCATGTTCATCGGATGGGCAGATATTCATGAGCATGTATGCCGATAGGCAGGAATGCGAATGAATGTGCGATTACGAGAGCCACGAAGTGGCGAAGTAATCGTAAGGCTTTCTTATCACATTTATAATAAGCCCCAGACGGCGAATGAGGAGTAAACAAATGAAATTAAACATTTTACATGAGGACAGTGATATCATTGTGGCTGTGAAACCGTGTGGTGTGCCGACACAGCCGGACAAGACAAATTCCGAGAGCATGGTGAGCATGCTCAAACTTAGAATATATGAGAGAGAAAACAGAAAAGAAGAGCCATATCTTGTTCCTATACACAGACTGGACAGACCTGTCGGAGGAGTTATGGTATTCGCAAAGACGCCTGAGGCGGCAGCAGCTCTCTCAAAGCAGAGTGAGGATGGCACTATGCTCAAGTACTATCAGGCGATACTCACAGGAGAGCTTCCAAATGACCAGGGTGTGCTGAAGGATTACCTGCTCCATGACACAAAGGACAACGTGACGAAGACCGTGGACAAGGATACACCAGGGGCAAAGTATTCAGAGCTAGAATATGAGGTGCTGGATGTTATGGACACGGATGAAGGGGTACTCTCATATGTTCTTGTGGAGCTTATAACAGGAAGACACCACCAGATCAGGGCGCAGTTTGCAAAGAGAAAATGCGGCATATGGGGTGACACGAAGTACAATCCAAAGTTCCAGAAGACGAAGAAAAAATATAAAGAAATTGGACTTCATGCATCAAGATTGGAATTCGACCATCCGACCACAGGTGAGCACATGGTGTTCAAGCATGAGCCGGAGGGCGGCGCATTTGCGATACTGGATCTGGATGAGTTCTAAGAAAAAGAAATTCATAGGGCGGATGTCGACATGTTACGTGTTGACATCCGCCTTGAAATTATGTAGATTAAAGAGTGTATGCAATTAAGTAGTTCAGACAAAAATGAATGATGGTGACAATTCTAAATTAATTGAGTTGCGGCTAAGAGATTGCAGCAGCAGATATAGAATGTTTTAGAATAAGGAGATAAATAAGATGGCAAACGATAAGAAGATGGTTGAAGCTATTACTTCCATGGATGAAGATTTTGCACAGTGGTATACAGACGTTGTCCTCAAGGCAGGACTTATCGCATATACCAACGTGAAGGGATGTATGGCTATCAAGCCCGCAGGATATGCAATCTGGGAGCTTATACAGAAACAGCTTGATGAGAGATTCAAGGCTACAGGTGTGGAGAATGTGTACATGCCAATGCTTATTCCAGAGAGCCTTCTTGAGAAAGAGAAGGATCACGTTGAGGGATTTGCACCGGAGGTAGCATGGGTTACATATGGTGGACTCAATCCTCTTACAGAGCGTATGTGTGAGACCTACATCAGAGACTCTGTTCTGCGATTTCTACAAGAATGATATTCAGTCATATCGTGATCTGCCAAGGGTATATAATCAGTGGTGTTCAGTAATGCGTTGGGAGAAGGAGACAAGACCTTTCCTTCGTTCAAGAGAATTCCTGTGGCAGGAGGGACACACAGCTCATGCAACAGCAGAGGAGGCTGAGGCAAGAACAATACAGATGCTGAATCTGTACGCTGATTTCTGTGAGGATGTACTTGCTATGCCGGTTATCCGTGGACAGAAGACAGAGAAGGAAAAGTTTGCCGGAGCAGAGGCAACATACACAATAGAGGCACTTATGCACGACGGCAAGGCACTTCAGTCAGGAACAAGCCATAACTTTGGAGATGGATTTGCCAAGGCGTTTGGTATACAGTTTACAGACAAGGACAACAAGCTCAAGTATGTTCATCAGACATCATGGGGTATGACAACAAGACTTATCGGAGCTATCATCATGGTTCATGGCGACAATTCAGGTCTTGTACTTCCTCCAAAGGTTGCTCCAACTCAGGTTATGATCATTCCTATCATGCAGAAGAAGGCAGGGGTGCTTGAGAAGGCAGCAGAGCTCCGCGAGAAGCTTGGAGCGTTCAGAGTGAAGGTCGATGACAGCGATAAGAGCCCAGGCTGGAAGTTTTCAGAGCAGGAGATGAGAGGTATTCCTATCAGAGTTGAGATCGGACCAAAGGATATCGAGGCAAATCAGGCAGTTCTGGTACGCCGTGATACAAGAGAGAAGATTACAGTATCACTTGATGAGATAGATGCAAAGGTTGGAGAGCTTCTTGAGACTATTCAGAAGGATATGTTTGAGAGAGCAAAGGCTCACAGAGATTCACATACACATGCAGCTCTTAACTGGGATGAGTTCAAGAATATCATCGACAACGAGCAGGGCTTTGTGAAGGCTATGTGGTGCGGCGAGACAGCCTGTGAGGAAGCAATCAAGGACGAGACAGGAGCATCCACAAGATGTATGCCATTTGCACAGGAGCATCTCTCAGATGTATGTGTACACTGCGGAAAGCCAGCAAAGAAGATGGTATACTTCGGACGTGCATATTAAAATATAAATAATGATCATGCATAATAACTTCTTCAGCATCTTGCTGGAGAAGTTATTATTTTAGGGATATTCAACCAATTGGAAAATCATGAGACGAAGATGCGGAGAGAAGATATATGAGAATAGACATTCCAGAGGGAGCAAATAGGGTAATAGAGGGTCTTGAGGCAGCAGGCTATGAGGCTTATATAGTCGGCGGCTGCGTGAGAGATAGCATACTTGGAAGGTTGCCGGGGGACTGGGATATCACCACATCTGCCAGACCAGAGCAGGTGAAGGAGATATTCAGGCGTACCATAGATACGGGAATAGAGCATGGAACCGTAACGGTAATGATGGGCAAGGAAGGCTATGAGGTCACGACATACAGGATAGATGGAGAGTACAGTGACCACAGGAGACCTGACCAGGTTGAGTTCACGGCAAGTCTTGAGGAGGATCTCAAGAGAAGAGACTTCACGATAAATGCCATGGCGTACAGTCACAGCAAGGGAATCATAGACATGTTCGGCGGAGTACAGGATCTGAATGACAAGGTTATAAGAGCCGTCGGTGTGGCAAGGGACAGATTTGACGAGGATGCACTCAGAATACTCAGGGCGATAAGATTTGCCGGACAGCTTGGATTTGACATAGAGAGAGATACGAGAAAAGCCATGATAATTCAAGCACAGTATCTGAAAAATATAAGTGCGGAGAGGATCAGGGTGGAACTCACAAAGCTCCTAGTATCAGACCATCCGGACAAGCTTCTTGAGGCGTATGTCACAGGCATAACTTCATATATCCTTCCGGAGTTTGACAAGATGATGGAGCAGCCGCAGAACAATCCGTATCATAGATACAACGTGGGAGTACATTCCATAGAGGTGGTCAAGAATATCAGACCGGATGTGACCATGAGGTGGGCAGCACTTCTCCACGATGTCGGTAAGCCGGCAACACACACGGTTGATGAGAATGGCATAGATCATTTCTTTGATCATCCCGAGAAGGGTGTGCCTATAGCGGAAAGCATTCTGCGAAGACTCAAGTTTGACAACAACACTATCAAAGATGTGTGTACTCTGGTCAGATGGCATGATTATGGAATGGGAAGTGTTCCGAAAAAGGGCAGTATAAGAAAGCTTTTGGGAGAAGTCGGAAAAGATTTCTTCCCATATATAATCGAGATAAAAAAAGCCGACATGGCAGCCCAGAGTGATTACAATCTGGAGGAGAGACAGAGCCAGCTTGCAGCACTTGAGAAGAAATATGAAGAGATCATGGCATCAGATGACTGTGTCAGGATCAAAGATCTCAAGATAAATGGAGGAGATCTGATAAAGCTTGGAATAAAACCGGGACCTCAAATGGGTGAGATACTTCAGAAACTGTTGGATATGGTTATAGAAGATCCTGAAAAGAACGACAGAGAATACCTTATTGAACAGGTCAAAATGATGTAAGGAGTATGTATTTCCTATATCATATAAAAAAGAATTATTGGATGATGCGATAACAAAATCCGGTAAAATATAATAACTTAAGAATGAATCTTAACAGCCCCTCATACAATAATTTAGCAGGTTATTATTGCTATAAAGTGAGCGAGGGCTTATCTGTGAAGTGGATGTGTGTATATTATCTGACATTACCATAATCAGGACATATGAATCCGCCGGCACTCAGCGATGCGGAGCGAGTGCTAGTGCCGTTGCAGGATTCATCGAGCGAGAGCGCTCATGATTAGGTAAGTCAGATAGATACACACTTCACAGATACCCCCGAGCGACAGTTGTAGGAGGGGGGTTTCATTTGGCTGAAAAAATGGGTGAAGTGTATGAGGCATATGACATGGAGGTGCAGGGGATAGGCAGAGGCAGAGGTGCTATTATTCTGATGACGGACAAGGGCATACGGCAGGTGTCGGCTCTAAATGGAACGGACGAGAGGCTTTTGCAGGAGAAACAGTTCAAGGATAGTATATATGAAAAGGGATTCTGCTATATAGACAGGGTGGTTCCGAACAGCGATGAGGAGCTTGTGACATGTGACAGGTATGGCAATCCATTTGTATGTCGGGAATATTTTCAGGGGAGGGAATGCAGTGCATCCAATATCAGGGATTTGGAGAAGGCAGTCATCAATCTGGCACAGTTTCATAAAGCCGGCAGGGAACTCTATGAGGATGAGGGAAGCCGTGAATATGATAAAATGCCGGGCAATCTCGACAGAAAATTGAGAGAGCTGCGTAGAATCCGCAATTTTGTCAGCAGAAGAAATAAAAAGAATGATTTTGAGATCCAGTATATAAGGGCGTTTGATTATTTTTATGGGCAGGCAGACAGATGTCTCAAACTGTTTGAGGAGAACTTCAAATGCAACGAAAAGTGGATAGGATATTGTCACGGATCTTATAACTATCACAGTGTGATGTTTTGTGACGGATACATAGCAACAACCAATTTTGACAGATTCCATGTGGGATATCAGCTTGTTGATCTTTACCAATTTATGAGAAAGGCGATGGAGAAGAACAGGTACGACATAGAGATGGCGCGGGATATATTGAGTGCGTACAGCCAGATAAGGCATCTGGATAAGGAAGACTATGAATTTATATACCTTATGTACAGTTTTCCTGAGAAGTTCTGGAAGATAAGCAACCGCTATATGAACAGCCGAAAGAGCTATATATCCCCGGTTTTGATGGAAAAACTCCAAAAAGTTATCGAAGATGACCAAGAAAAGCTCAAAATTTTGAGCGAAATTAACGATACCTATGGACTTCACAAGCTGACAAATTAAGAGTATAATGTTGGGGCGTGGATAATAATTGAGTTAGACACGTGATACTGAATTGTGATGTATTTTACAGATGGTTTTTTCGTGTGTGTTTTCCATTTGTAGGATGCTCTATGGGTAACATAAAGCAATAGATTTCACAGGAGGCAAAATGATGAGTGATTATAATTACAAGGACGTGTATGAGCAGTGGGTGAACAATCCTTTATTTGGTCAGGAAACAAAGGATGAGCTCTTAGCGATCAAGGACGACGAGAAAGAGATAGAAGAAAGATTCTATTGTGATCTTGTATTTGGAACAGCCGGACTTCGAGGCATCATCGGAGCTGGTACTAACAGAATGAACATATATGTAGTGCGCAAGGCTACACAGGGACTTGCAAACTACATCATCAAGGCGGGCAAGCAGGATAAAGGTGTGGCAATAGCTTATGATTCAAGAAGAATGTCACCTGAGTTCTCTATGGAGGCAGCGCTCTGCCTGGCAGCAAATGGCATAAAGGCTTACAGATTTGAGTCACTCAGACCAACACCTGAGCTTTCATTTGCAGTTAGATATCTGGACTGCGTAGCTGGTATCAATGTAACAGCATCACACAACCCACCAGAGTATAACGGATATAAGGTATACTGGGAGGATGGCGCACAGATCACACCACCTCATGATCAGGGAATCATGGCCGAGGTAAAGGCCATCACAGATTTCGCAGATACAAAGACTATGGACATGGTAGAGGCAAAGAAGAAGGGGCTCCTTGTAACTATCGGTTCAGAGGTTGATGACGCATACATGGGCGAGCTCAAGAAGCTCATCCTTAATCAGGATGCAATTGACAAGTATGGCAAGGATCTCAAGATCGTGTACACACCACTTCACGGAACAGGTAATATCCCTGTAAGAAGAATCCTCAAGGAGATCGGTTTCGAGAATGTGTATGTGGTACCAGAGCAGGAGCTTCCGGATGGAGAGTTCCCAACTGTTGAGTATCCAAACCCAGAGGCAAAGGAAGCATTTGCACTGGCACTCAAGCTGGCAAAGGAGGACGATGCAGATCTTGTTCTGGCAACAGACCCAGATGCCGACAGACTCGGATGCTACGCAAAGGATTCCAAGACAGGTGAGTACAAGGTGTTCACAGGAAATATGTCAGGAAGCTTACTCTGCGAGTATGAGGTAAGCCAGATGAAGGAGAAGAATGGCAGCCTTCCAGCAGATGGAGCAATCATCAAGACTATCGTTACTACCAACATGGTAGATGCTATAGCAAAGTATTATGGAACAGATCTCATCGAGTGTTTCACAGTTTTCAAGAACATTGGCCGTGAGATCCTCAGATTTGAGCAGACAGGCAAGGGAACATACCTCTTCGGATTCGAGGAGAGCTACGGATACCTGGCTGGCCCGTATGTAAGAGATAAAGACGCAGTCATCGGCTCCATGCTGATCTGCGAGATGGCAGCTTACTACAGAAGCATCGGAAGCTCCCTGAAACAGAGACTGGAAGAGATCTATGCCGAGTATGGCCGTTACCTGAACAAAGTAGACAGCTTTGAATTCCCGGGACTTAGCGGAATGGACAAGATGGCAGGTATTATGGAAGGCCTTCGTAAGAATCCGCTCACAGAAGTAGCCGGAATCAAGGTTGCATCTGTTACAGATTACACCAAACCGGAAGAAACCGGACTTCCTTCTGCGAATGTACTGATCTACAAACTGGAAGATGGCGAGACTGTTATTGTTCGTCCTTCAGGAACAGAGCCGAAGATTAAGATCTATTACACAACACTTGGAAAAGATCTGGAAGAAGCACAGGCAAAGAAAGACAAATTCGCAGAAGCATTAAAGCCGATCATGGCGTAGCAGTCAAAAGCTGATTTTTGAGAATGAGTCTAATCTGAATTCACAGAGAATCAGGCTTGACAGAAAAGAACCTGCCCGATATAATAATTTTTATCGATAAGGGAGTAGTTGGCGCGATGACGTAGCTTTGTCAACATACTGACAGCAATGGCTGTCTGGCATAGCTTTAAATAATGAGACTTATTCGTAGTATTTTATGCTACGAATAAGTCTTTTTTTGTGCATACGATGAGCCAAGTGCAGATTTGTGCTTGCACAAGGATCTGCATTTGGCGAATGTACATCATCGAGCTGTTAAGCGAGATGGTGTACAAAGTATACAAATCGAGCAGGAGTCAGCCTGCTCGATTATTTACAGAGAGGAGACAGCAGGAATGTCACACATCATTTTCCACATAGATGTCAATTCAGCCTACCTTAGTTGGACGGCAGTAGAACAACTGAAAAATGGTGCCGATGTGGACATCCGCACGATCCCCGCGATCATCGGCGGTGACAGAGAATCACGCCATGGGATCGTATTGGCGAAATCTCCTTCGGCAAAGAAATTCGGCATCCGGACGGGAGAGCCGGTGGTAAATGCGTTCCGTAAGTGTCCGAATCTTCACATGGATCCGCCAAATCACAGGATGTACAGGGAGTATAGCCGGAGACTGATGGATTTCCTGAAA
>ERZ857757.1593-NODE-1593-length-17338-cov-3.287508_pt1 | contig 17338 bp, 16 predicted proteins | sample MGYA00519764_ERZ857757 | MGnify/ENA primary metagenome ERZ857757 (study PRJEB31778, sample SAMEA3449359) | human gut metagenome | biome: human gut; feature: human-associated habitat; material: faeces | place: United Kingdom | collected 2010/2012 ... | reverse complement strand
CGTCCATATGCAGAAGATCCATCGTCTCCGCGAGCTTCTTCTTAAAGTCCCAAAGTCTCAGGCGCTTGCCGGTCTTCTGCTCAAGCGCGCTGCGGATAAAGGCGCTGAGCGTCACTCCCGGCACTTCGAGCGGGTTCTGGAACGAAAGGAATATGCCCTTGTTCGCTCTCACGTTTACCGGCAGCTCGGTTATATCCTCGCCGTCGAATATTATTTTGCCGGAGGTCACGGTGTACTCGGGGTTGCCGGTGATGGCATAGCCCAGCGTGGATTTGCCCGTGCCGTTCGGCCCCATGAGGACGTGAGTCTCGTCCTCGCCGACTGTCAGATCAACGCCGTGGAGTATCTCTTTGTCCTCAACGCTGATGTGAAGGTCCTTTACTTCAAGCAGATTTTTCTTACTCATATCCGTTCAACCTCTTTCCGTCCGCGGCCATCTCACCCGCTGACAGCTTCCATAGATATATCGCTGCGGCCGGCCGCGGTGCAGCCGTTCCGGCATTTGTGTGCGGGAGGCGGCATTAATTCCCAGTCCTCCAGCAGGAATTATACTTGCCTAATCCTACAATGTCAATAGGAGTTGGCACAGCTTGTGTATAAAAAGATGAACTTTTGGTTAAAAATACCGCATATTGTCCGCTTTCCGCCGCGCGTACTTGCAAAAGCCGCGGACAGGTTGTATTATACATACGATTTTACCATTTAATTCAAGGATATGTATGCGGCAGACTTCGCCGCGGGATTTTACGACTATGCAGGATATTACAAGATACTCTTTACCGATACTGACTGTACTGCTTCTGACGCTGTTCTTCCTATCGCTGCCCGATCTGAGAAGCTGCGCACTTACTGATCCCGATAAGGCGCGCCACAAGCTCGGCCGCGCCGACGCTGTTATAATGGCGGTCATCATGCTGCTGTACGCACTCGTAGCGTTCTGGAAGCTCGGCAACACTGAGTCTCCCGAAAGCTTTGTGAACATGGAGAACCGCACCGAGAGCATCGAGCTTGACATAAACAGCGGCACAGTCACGCATCTGATGGTCTACGAGGGTGTCGGCATCGGCAGCTACAGCATCACCTACTCTGACGGCAGCGCCACCTATGACATTGCCGAGCTCACGCAGAGCCACGCCGATGTCCTGAAATGGCACGACGTCGCCATCAACTACTACCTGACCGGTGGGACGATCTATATCTCCGGCACAGGCAACGTCTGGCTCGGTGAGGTGGTCGCGCTCGATGTGGATGGGAACGTTATCGGCGCTGTCTCCTCCGCACCGGAGCTGTGCGATGAGCAGTCGCTGTGCCCCGACCGGCAGACCTATATGAACTCCACATACTTTGACGAGATATACCATGCGCGCACCGCATGGGAGAACCTCAACGGCGTTTATCCTTACGAGATAACGCATCCCCCGCTCGGCAAGATCATCATCTCGATCGGCATCGCGCTCTTCGGCATGACGCCCTTCGGCTGGCGCTTCTCGGGCACCTTCTTCGGTGTGCTTATGCTGCCGGTGATCTACATCTTCGCTAAAAGGCTCTTCGGCGGCAAGGCCGTTCCGGCCGCGTGCACGCTCGTGCTGACAAGCGACTTCATGCACTTCGTGCAGACGCGCATCGCCACCATCGACACCTACGCTGTGTTCTTCATCCTGCTAATGTACCTGTTCATGTACGGCTTCATCACGACCGGCAGCCGCCGTGAGCTTGCGCTCTCGGGCATCTTCTTCGGCATAGGTGCAGCGAGCAAGTGGACGTGCATCTATGCGGGAGCCGGGCTTGCGGTGATATGGCTCATCTACGTCATCCGCGAGGCAAAGGCGCAGCGGCTCGACATGAGAGGCTTCTGGAAGCTCTGCGGCTTCTGCGTGATTTTCTTCGTGGTCATCCCCTGCCTTATCTATTATTTTGCTTATATCCCCTATGGGACTGCCCGCGGTATCTCCCCGTTCAGCGCAGAGTATCTGCGCATGGTGCTCGATAACCAGAGCTATATGTTCAATTACCACTCCGGTATCGTCGCCGAGCATCCGTACTCCTCGCGCTGGTACCAGTGGGTGCTGGATATCCGGCCGATACTCTATTACCTTGAGTATTTCGACGACGGTACGCATTCGAGCTTCGGAGCGTTTCTCAATCCCGCGCTCTGCTGGGGCGGCCTGCTGAGCCTGTTCGTGCTGATCTATACGGCGATCTTCCGCCGCGACCGCTGTGCAGGCTTTATCCTCCTCGGCTATCTTGCGCAGCTCATCCCTTGGATGTTTGTCACACGCATCACGTTTGAGTACCATTACTTCCCCTGCTCTGTGTTCCTCGTGCTCTCCCTCGGGTACTGCTTCAACCTCATGCGGCATAACCTCAGGCACTGGAAGTGGTACGTCTCAGGCTTTGTGACACTGAGTATCGCGCTGTTTGTGATGTTTTATCCGGCGCTTTCGGGAAAGCCCGTCGCCGCTACCGGGCTGCTGTCGTGGCTGCCTACCTGGCCGTTCTGAGCTTTCTCACCGGCCTTAGAACAATTTATCCTAAATAAAAGCTTTGGCAACCGATTTGCCAAAGCTTTTTATGTACTTTTACAGCTTGATATTATTCGCACATACAGCTATAATATGAAAAACTATGCCAGGTTTTGGAGGTCTGTTCATGGCTCTCGCCCTACTTATCAAGATCGGTTCCCTGTTTATTATCGCACTTGGCGCATATGCACTCGTCAAGTTCCGCGTTCTCCGCAGTGAGGACAGCCGCACACTTTCCCTTATAATGCTGTACTTGATCTGTCCGTGCACTATCATCTCTGCTTTCCAGATTGACAGCACACCTGAGCTGCGTTCCGGTCTTCTGCTGGCTTTTGCTGCTGCTGTGATCATTCATATTGGCTTGCTGCTGTTCAATCTGCTCATCCGCAAGCCCCTGCGCATGAGTCCCGTAGAGCAGGCGTCCGTTATCTACTCTAATGCCGGCAACCTTATCATTCCTATCGTGAGCGCGCTGCTCGGTCAGGAATGGGTCGTGTACACCTGCGCTTATATATGCGTACAGATAGTGCTCCAATGGACGCACTGCAAGCCGCTCATTTCCGGTGAAACACACCTCGATGTAAAGAAGATCATCACAAACGTGAACATGATAGCGATCTTTCTCGGCATTGTGATCTTCGCTTTGGGAATAAAGCTCCCGAAGGTCGTTCAGGACGCTATTGACACCACCGCCGTGATGATCGGTCCTATGTCCATGCTTATGATCGGTATGATGCTGGCAGGGATGGATCTGAAGAGCATCTTCGTACGTAAGCGCATATGGCTCGTTGTTTTCCTGCGCCTCATCGTAGCGCCGCTGCTGTTCATCGTCTTCCTGCGCATAAGCGGCTTTGGCTCCAGCGTTCAGGACGTTGATACCATCATGCTTATTTCACTGCTCGCCTGCGCCTCCGCAAGCGCAGCCACAGTCACTCAGATGGAGCAGATCTATGGGGACGATGCCGAATACGCCTGCTCCATAAATGTGCTCACAACTCTGCTGTGCATCATTACGATGCCGCTCATCGTCCTTGTTTACCAGCTGTGAAGCCGCCGGTGGAGCGTTCACGCATGCCCGGAAGATTTTTGGCATAAACTGAAAATTTCTGCTTGACAAAATACTCTCCGTCTGGTAATATACTCCTTGCTCATGGGGGTATAGCTCAGCTGGGAGAGCGCTTGAATGGCATTCAAGAGGTCAGCGGTTCGATCCCGCTTATCTCCACCAACGACAGACCGTAAGGCAAACTCCTTACGGTCTTGTTTTATCTACGGTTCAGATACACCTCTCCCGCTTCCCACAACAATTAAATTAAGTACACACTGCGTCCATTTCCAATACGAAGATGGGCGCTTTTTATTTTACCAACAATGTAGGAAAACATCTGAAGCAGGAATCTGCGTCTGTGAAAACGGAAGACAAAGAAAAGCTCCGCGCTCAAGAAAGAATCCGCTATTCCCAGAGAGGTGTATGTCTTTACAAGTGCGGCAACGATCGGTATCTGCTTGAAGTCCATACCCCGTCGCACGATGTGATCCGAATAGCCGTTGTGGAGGGCGGCTGATCCTGACCAGTAATTCAACCGATTATGTCAGGGCGGATGGAATCCGCGTGAAAAGGAAACATACACGTATATATGCTATAACAAGGTACGGAGAAGCTGCCACTGCGGCGGGCCGGCCGACTACACAGCTCACATTCTGGATGCAAAGATAAAATCATATTTGCGTGAGTTGTTTGCAGTTGTATGTCGCAGATTCAATATCAGCTGTTTAAAGCTCGACTCATCAACTCTATCCAGCAAGTCGATTCCACACGCCAGATCATGTTGACAGAAGTCTTAGATTCAGCATACGCAAGCCCTGCAACATCATATATGCCTCGTCTATCAGCCCACGCAGCCTGAAAGAGCTCTTCGACCGCCTCTATATAGTCTGGTAACGTCACAAGATATCCCATATGGTTTTGCCGAGGTGGTATTTTGTGTCTATTCATGAAGAGATTGGCAAAGCCATAGTTGATATCCGGACATATAGGGGTTACTCGCAGGAATATCTCGCGCTCGAATGCGACATGAGTGTTTCATATCTGCGCCGAATTGAACACGGTACTGCGAGCCCAACTATTGATAAGCTCTCCCATATAGCGAAAGTTCTGGAAGTAGATTTCAGAAATCCATTCTGCGTTCCCGAAACAGCAGGTGCTACTGTATGAGTAATACATCTGCCAAAACATTTAAGGTTCTTTTTTGTAGTGTCTGTCAACTTCATTTCAAAGGCTTTTCCGGTTATGCTCTACTTTTATTTTTTCCAATATGCTAAAAGTTGGGTGTACCCGAGTTTACCCAGCTCCCCCAACTTTCAGTTTAGAACCTTTCATTTCAGCACAGCAGTAAATTCTATTATCCCCGGCTGCGGTGCGGCAGCTTTTATCGTCCCTTTGTGCGCCTGCGCTATGCTGCGCGCGATGGACAGCCCTATGCCGAAACCGCCCGTCTCTGATGAGCGCGATTTATCCGGTCTATAGAAGCGGTCAAACAGCTTGTTCAGCTCCTCCTGCGGGAGTTCCGCGCAGGCATTCAAGCAGCGCAGCACGACTCCCGCTTTCTCCTTTTTGAGTCCGATCCTCACGGGAGCCGAATCCAACGCGTATTTCATGGCGTTATCCAGCAGGATCGAGCAAAGCTGGCGTATCTGCGCCTCGTCGCCGTGGTAGCTCAGGCCGCTTTCAATGTCCTGCTCCAGCGTGAGCCCCGCCGCCTGCGCCGAATCCGCAAAGGACTCCGCCGTCTCCGCGACCGCCGCCGAGATATCGAAGTCCGCCATTATTACCGGCGGGCGCTCCTCATCCATACGCGAGAGCGTCACAAGGTCGTTCACGAGGTCGCGCATCTTATCCGTCTGCGCCTGTATTTTATCGATCCACTTGTTCTTGCCGGTCTCCATTTCAAGGACGCTCAGGCAGGTCGTGATTACCGTGAGCGGTGTTTTCAGCTCGTGCCCCGCGTCGGTAATGAACTGCTTCTGCTGCTCGGCGCTGCGCACTACGGGGTCTATCGCGCGGCGTGAGAACAGCCGCAGCAGCACATAGGTCATCAGCGTGCAGAAAACTATCGCCGTAGCCGAACCCGTCAGCTGTCCCTTAATGGATAAAAGATCCTGATAGCAGTCGAGGAACACCGCCATGTTCCTGTCCTCGCCGGTGTGCACCACAAGGTACTTATACCCGCTCACGTAGCCATAGCCCTCGCCGTGCTTCAGCGCGATGGAGAGGTAATGATCCACATTCTCCTCCGTTACCGCCGCGATGCTGTTGAGGTCGGCGTCTTCAAGCTCGCCCGCGTCATTATAACGCAGGACGAAAAAGCGCGTAGAGAACGGCGTCTCGATATTTATCGGGTCGTTCGGCCTGCGGCCGGGGCGCTCTCCCTCCGGGTGCTCACCCCGCTGCTGGCTTGGAAAGCTCCCCTGATTCTCTGCAATAAAGCTCAGCACCTCATTGAGCCTCGAGTTTGTGGACACCAAGCTCGTCACGTCTACTATCACGCTCAGCAGCAGCATGACCAGCAGCACCGAAAGCATCGCTATGCGCACAAATCTTTTCTGGAGATTTGCTATCATTTCGCCGCCTCCAGCACATAGCCCATGCCGCGGATGACGCGGATAGTCGCCGCAGCGCCGATGGCCTTGAGCTTCTTTCTGAGGTTCGAGATATGCACCCAGACTACGCTGACCTCGGCCTCGCTGTCCCAGCCCCAGACACTTTCCATTATCTTATCCGTGGAGAAAATAACTCCCGGAGAACGCATCAGCAGCTCCATCACCTGATACTCTCGCCCGCTCAGGCGCACGGCCTCCGTGCCGCAGCAGAGCATACCGCTGCCGCACTCCATGCTCAGATCGCCCACCGTCAGCCGCTGAGGTCGGTATTCCCCGCCGCGGCGCAGCATCGCGCGCAGCCTTGAGAGCAGCTCGTCCGGCGCGAAGGGCTTTGGCAGATAATCGTCCGCGCCAGCGTCAAAGCCGGCAATGCGGTCGTCCTTCTGTCCCTTTGCGGTCAGGAGCATGACCGGCGTTGCGACGCCGTCCTCGCGCAGGCGGCTGAGCACCTGAAGTCCGTTCAGCTTCGGCATCATTATATCGAGAATTATCGCGTCATACGCACCTGTCGATGCGTACTCATAGGCGTCCGCGCCGTTATGCACGGTATCTACCGTATACAGATTCTTTTCCAGAAAGACACTCAGCGCTTCTGCAAGGTCTTTTTCATCTTCCGCGATCAAGAGCTTCATAACGTTCTCCCGTTATACTTATTTTATATAAACAAATTGTAATCGTCTTCCCTAAAGCTTGCCTAAAGAAATTTCCCGTCTGCGCTTTAAGCTGCCTTTAGCTTTGCGGCATATATTATAGCCGAGCAAGGGTCAGGCGACCCAAAACGCTCCGAAAGGATACGATCAATATGAAGAAAATCATTGCTTCTATACTCGCCTTCTTTTCCCTCGGCTCAGCAGCGGAAACCACCGAGCCGACCGCGACGGCGGCAGCCGCGACGGCGGTAAGCGAGTATACAGTCATCAGCGGCGAAGTCCTCGAAATAAACGACAGCTCGCTGACGCTCCTTCTTGATATGGGTGAAGCACCAAACGGCGAAGCACCCGACGGGCAGCCGCCCGAGAAACCCAACGGCGACGCATCTAACAGCCAGCCGCCTGAAATGCCTGACGGGCAGGCTCCGAACGGCCAGATGCCCGGAGGCAGAACTGTGACCGTCGATACCTCCAATGCGATTATAACACGCGGCGGCGCGGAAGTCACTGTCAAAGATATCTCCGTCGGCGATAAAGTCTCCGTCTCCGCAAAGGACGGCGAACTGAGCTATATCGAAAACGACGCCGCTCCCGGCTCTGTCCCCGGCGGAGCGCCGGGCGGCTTCGGCGGCAGCAGTGAGTTCACTCAGGGCAGCAGCGCGAACACCATAAGCACTGGCGGCGAATACTCCGGCGAAAGCTACAGCTCCACCGGCGACGATGAAAACGCCCTGCGCATCGACGGCGCTGCCGTCACGCTCTCCGGGGTCACGGTGAGCAAGTCCGCAGGCTTCAGCTCCAACCCCGAGAACGGCGACTTCTACGGCGTCAACGCCGCGATCCTCGCGACAAACGGCGCGACTGTAGATATTAAAGATTCCGATATATCTTCCTCCGCGCAGAACGGAAACGGCGTGTTCAGCTACGGCAGCGGCACGACCGTGAACATCTCAGACTCGACCATCAACACCACTGCGGATAATTCCGGCGGCATCCAGACCACCGGCGGCGGCACGACGAACGCAAGCGATCTCACCGTCACGACCGCAGGCAATTCCTCCGCGGCGATCCGCTCCGACCGCGGCGGAGGCACAGTGAACGTCGACGGCGGCAGCTACACCTCGAACGGCTATAACTCCCCTGCTGTCTATTCTACCGCGGACATCACCGTGAAGAATGCCGAGCTCACCGCGAACAGCTCCGAAGCGCTCGTCATTGAGGGAAAGAACTCGATAACCCTTGAAAACTGCACCGTCTCCGGGAACATGAGCGATACCGAGGGCGCAAGCTCCGATGAAAACGTCCACAGTGTTATGATCTACCAGTCCATGTCCGGGGACGCCGATGTCGGCACCTCCGAGTTTTCAATGACCGGCGGCAGCCTCACATCGAATAACGGCGATGTAATATACGTCACGAACACCCACAGCATCATAAAGCTCTCCGGTGTTGAGATAACCGACGCGGACGGCGAGGGCTGCTTCATGCGCGTATGCGGCAACAGCGGCAGCCGTGGCTGGGGGTCAGCCGGTTCCAACGGCGCGCAGGTCGAGTTCACAGCGGACGGACAGGATATAAACGGCGATATCATAGTCGACAGCATCTCCACCCTTGATATGACGCTCACAAACGGCAGCTGCTTTACCGGCAGGATCAGTATTGCGGCGAACCTCACAGGGAGCGCTCCCGTTGAGAACAACGCTGTCATAACCATCGGCGAGGGCTGCACATGGAAGCTCACCGGCGACTGCACCATAACGAGCCTTACCAACAACGGCACCATTGATTTCAACGGCTACACCATCACTCTCGCTGACGGCAGCATTCTTAAATAAATTGAGCACCCGCATGATTTTCATGCGGGTGCTTTTACTGTCAATACCCGTGGTCAAGCGGCTGCCATTGACCACCTTTTGACCTGCCGAGGATCCACATCCAGTTTTTATAGGTGCTGTCCGGGTTCAGTGACCCGTTGCCGCCGGTGGAGTCGACCTCAAAGGACGAGATCAGGACGATGACCTCATCGAGTCCGTTTCTGTCCGCCCACTCCTGGTGCTTCTCGGAAACCTCGTCACCGGCATAGTATATCTCGGTCAGGGTGCAGCCGTTCCAGCTTCGGCGAAACTGGCGCTTCGTAATGTTTATCGCAGAGTTGATGTCACTTTGAGTATATAGCTCAGACTCCACCTCATGCGTCGCAGCATGGCTCACGTCTCCGCAGGCGCAGAGCGTCAGCAGCATGACAGCGCAGAGAATAAAGCTTAAAATTCTTTTTGTCATAATATTATATTTCCTCTGTTATTGGAGCATTTTCATTTTTGCAGGCGCGCTTTGCAAGATACATCGTCAGTACGGTCAAGGCGGCGCTGACGATCTCGACCGTCCAGAGCGGGAGATAGGCGTTTATAAGCACCGACGCTGCGTCAACGAGGAAGTGGAGGAAATACGCAAGCAATAGGTACTTCTTCTCGCCGTACCTCACGGCACGGAACACAAGCAGCGAAAGGCTGATGTGCAGCGTTATGGCAATGACACGCTCCAGGCCGCTGAGGAAGAAATAGGCGCTCGGCGTCTGCCACAGCGCAGAGAGGGACGCCGCGGTCTTGGCGGCGGTATCGGCATCCAGCGCAGCAAGACTTGCCGCCATGGCGCCGGAATTGATCATAACGGAGCTGACGATGTTGCTCAGCATAGAAATGCCGATAAGGATCATCGCTTCGATACCGCCGTGGCCGACGCCGTACATGAAGGCATTGTCAAAATCCAGCGGTTTCACGAAACGGCGCATGGCGATATAGCGCCCGGTCTCCTCAAAGAGCGCCGCCATCAAGCCGCCGTAGAGCGCATAGAGCAGCGGGCTGCCGGTGATCGCAGTCCCGGTGGAGCCGAGGATGAGGTTATGCGCAAGGCTCTCAAGCAGGACGACCATGACGACGAAAACGCCGCAGCCGATGAAGAACGGCGCGGTCTTGGCGTGCAGCTTCTTCTTTGAATAGATGAACAGCGCTATAGGCAGCGCGAAAGAAACGAGCATAGCAACGGCCATGCCGGCGATGCTCAGGACGGGTACGGTCTCAAGAGTCATAACAGACCTCCATAATAATACAGCAATTATTCATGTTAATATTTTACCACACCTGTATTCTCATTTCAACAATTGAAATAGTTGAAGCGGGCGGATATAATAGCGGTATAAATTCTATACGCCGGAGGCAGGCATGAGATTCACGAAAATGCACGGAGCCGGGAACGACTTCATTATCATCAACAACATAGAAGAACACATCCCTGAGGAGCGGCTCGGGGCGCTTGCAAAGCAGCTGTGCGCCTTCCATACCTCGATAGGCGCAGATGGGCTGATGGCCGTAACACCGGCGAAGAATGGCGGGGACTACGGGATGCTGTTCTTCAATTCCGACGGCAGCCTCGGCGAGATGTGCGGAAACGGAGCACGGTGCATCTGCCGCTGGGGCTACGAAAACGGCCTTGCGGGCGAGGCGCAGCGAGTTGAGACAACGGCTGGGCTCGTGACCGGTGAGCGCATCGACCGCCGCCGCTACCGCATACGGCTCAATGACCCGTCCGTCATCGACCTGCACAGGAGCGTCACGGTGGACGGGACGGAATATGACTGCTGCTACATAGAGCTCGGCTGCCCCGGTCTGCCGCACGCGGTGGTGCGGCTCGACGGCTTTGACAAAATGGATGAAAACGAACTGCGGAAGCTCGGGCGTGCGCTGCGCTCCTCCCCCGCTTTTCCCAAGGGCGCGAACGTAAACTTTGTCGAGCTCACGGGGCGCGACGCACTCAGGATAAAGACCTTTGAGCGCGGAGTCGAGGACTTCACGCTTGCCTGCGGGACGGGCTGCGGCTCCGCCGTCGCGGCGCTCACGCTGCTGGGGCAGGTATCAGGCAGGGATGTGACGCTCAGCTCCCCCGGCGGGGTACTCAATGTCACGCTCACGCAGGACGGCGGCACGGTACGGGACATTTACCTGACCGGGCCAACGAACATAGTCTGCATAGGTGAAGTGACGGACGAGGATCTTTTGATTGAAGCGGAATGAAGATCACAAAAAGCACGGCAGCATACATTGCCGCGATACTTGCCGTCTTTCTGATATGCGGCGCAGTCTCACGCTATCTGATACAGCTCACGCTGGTGCAGGGGGACTCGATGGAGCCGACCTATCACAATGGGCAGTTCATCGTACTCAACAAGTGCCGCGATAGTTATGACAAGGGCGAGGTAGTTTTGTTCGACTGTGAAAGCCTCGGCTACGCACTGCTCAAACGCGTCGCCGCCTACGGTGGGGACACGGTAGAAATAAAGGACGGCAGCCTGTATGTCAACAGGCTGCCGGTCAAGGGATATTTTTATCATGAGCTTGCACATATACAGCGCGGAATCGGGCACTGGCTGATCCTGAGTCAGATTCTCAAAGCTGTCAGGTGAGATCGCCGCAAGGGAATAGCTGTCATACAGGTACAGTCCCTTCCGGTAGCCCTCCTGATCGAGGCGCTCCAGAAGCGGAGAGGACGCATATGCCGCGCGCTCATAGTCGGCAAAGGACTCCTGCGCTTCGTACCACTGCCCCGTCAGGATCAGCGGTATCGACAGCTGCGAGTAAGGATAGCCGCCGACGGTGTTTCTGAAATAGGTGAAGTCACTGAATATCTCACTGTAATGCGCGTCGCGCGCCATGGACTGCTCAAAGGCGGTGGAATCCACAGCGTCAAGGACGAGTATTAGGAGGTTATCGTCCTCGGAATAGGTGAACATATCTTCATCCGTTGCGATGAGCGCGCGGCTTTTATCCGAAAGCTCGGTGGTCAGGAAGACTGTGCCGAGCGTGACGGCAAGGATAAAGGCGATGGCAAGCGAGGCATAGGAGCCGAACTTCACAAGCCGGCTGCCGCCAAGCTTTTTCACGAGCACCAGCACCGCAGCAATGACGATGACCCACAGGGCTATGGAGCAGATACGGTCAACGGGAAAGCTGCCCCAATCAACAGGCTTGCCGTCCATGGGCGGCAGATCCCACACGAGGAAGCTGCCCTGCACCCAGCTGCAGATAAGCGCGACAAGGCAGGCCGCGCTTACAAGGTTATAAAGCTTCTCGTTTATCCTGCGGGCAATATACAGCACCAGAAGGATCGCGAGGAAGGCGGCGGCAAACAGCCCCAGCGCATACGGGAACATCTGCCCCGCCGTGAACCAGAACTCAAGCTGGTTTGTCACATACAGCTCATACGGGGCATAGATAAAGAGCGTAAAGCACAGCGCAAAGGCGATGAGCGCCCCTGACATGATGTCGCGTTTGTTTTCTTTTTTTCCTTCGGCAGAAGCAACTTTCATTCCGTAAAGCCCTTTCAGGAGAACAACATATTAATATAGAATGTATAGTACCACACAGTGCAGCATTTTTCAACTAAACACTGCTCAATCTATCGGTTCATAGAACATATCAAGATATTCCTCGAGCGTCACGCCAAGGTCGTATATCTCCTTGGCGGCGTCAAGGCCGACATAGCGGTAATGCCACGGCTCATAGATGATACCGGTAATGTCGCTGCTGCCGTTCGGGTAGCGCAGGATGAAGCCGTACTTCCATGAGTTTTCCATGAGCCATTTCTGCGTTGAGGTCTCCTCCTGTCCCTCGTCAAGGTAGGGATAGTTGAGGTCGATGATATCCGCGGCAAGGCCGAGCTGGTGCTCGCTCGTGCCGGGGATGGCGACGGACTGCGCCGCGATCGCAGGCGCTTCCTCCGGATCCGTCCCGGCGGCGACAAGGCGCGCGATCTTATTATTGAAGAGGTACTGCTGCTTTTCCATGGTGCGGTAGCCGGAGCATATATACGGGTCGTTCCCGGCCTCGGCGCAGTCTGCGATCATCTGCAGGAGAGCGTCAGCACAGCGGCTGTCTATGTACTGCCACTCGTCACCGTCGTCATTGACGAGCTGAAGCTCCGTCTCCCAGTCCTCGGGCAGCTCGTGCCAGGGGTTGACGAGCGTAAGCAGCTCCGTGCGCTCCCGCAGCTGCGGGGTGGGCTCGGGAGTCGGGGTAGGCTCCGGGGTAGGCTCCGGAGTCGCCGCAAGCTCTATCGGCTCAGGCTCCGGTTCGGGAGCCGCGACAAACAGCTCAGGCATACCGAGCACCGTGAGCAGCAGCGACGCACAGACCAGCAGCAGCGCCAGCATGACTACGAGCCCCGCTCTTTCCCTTGTTTCAAGCTTCAACTAAGGTCACTCCTCTTATGTATCAGGACGATATGGTTCAGAACGAAATGATGCCAAGATGCTCAAGCAGGATCTTGACGCCGATGAGGATCAGGATAGCACCGCCCGCGCGCTCCGCCCACGCCTTGAAGCGCAGGCCGAAGATATGGCCGATATAGATGCCGAGGGCGGACAGGCAGAAGGTCGTGACGCCGATGAGCGCGGACGAGGGCAGGATACTCACATCAAGGCAGGCGAAGGTCACGCCGACAGCGAGAGCGTCGATACTCGTGGCAACGGCCATCATAAGCATGGTCTTGACGCCGAAATCGTCATTGAGTTCCTCCGCCTTGGAGAAGGATTCCTGGATCATGTTCACGCCGATTATCGCGAGCAGGCCGAAGGCGATCCAATGGTCAAAGCTTGTGATGATATGCTCAAAGCGCGAGCCGAGAAACCAGCCGATGACGGGCATGAGAAACTGGAAGCCGCCGAAGTACGCGCCGGCAATAAGCGCATGCTTTACACCGAGCTTCTTCACGCTCAGCCCCTTGCAGACGGACACGGCGAATGCATCCATGCTCAGGCCGACGGCGACAAGCAGCAGTTCAACAAAACTCATTGACAAATTCTCCTCAAAAGTTTAACATTGATAAATAAGGGTGAGAATGATTTTCACCCATACCGGCAACGATACCGTATAACTGTACAATACGGGGACGCAAAAGTCAAGAAAACAACGGTATATCAACAAATATTGAAGCCAAAGAAAGGACGGTTTTTATGAATGAAGTTTGCGAAATGCTCAAGAAAGCGGGCACATATTTCATCGCCACCTGCGAGGACCGGCAGCCCAGAGTCCGCCCGTTCGGCACGGCGCACATCTATAACGGCAAGCTCTACATCCAGACAGGCAAGTCCAAGGCTGTATCGCGCCAGCTGCACCAGAACCCGAAGTTAGAGATATGCGCGATGCTCGACGGCGGCGAGTGGCTGCGCGTCGAGGCATCCGCCGTTGAGGACGACGACCGCGAGGCGCGCGTGAGCATGCTCGACGCTTACCCCGAGCTCAAGAGCATGTACTCTCCCGACGACGGCAACAGCGAGGTATGGTACCTGCGCAACGCGACAGCGACGGTGTACTCCTTCACCAAGCCCCCGAGAGTCATAAAATTCTAAAACGAGCCGAAATCGCCGCCCATCAGGGCGGCGATTTTTCATTCGTCGAGCTTATAGGTGATATCGTTGCTGAAGTCGAGCCGCGGCTCGGTGCGGTTCAGCACGCGGGCAAGCGCCGGGAGGTGCTTGAAGATGACGAGTGCCGACGTGAAGATGGCAAGGCGCAGGATGAGCGAGTCATCGACGAGCAGGATGCCGAGGACGATATACGAAAGCGCACCTATGACAGCGCCGAGGGAGAGATACTTCGTCGTGAGCGTCGCGATGGCGGTGACGATCAGCATGGCGGCTCCAAGAGATATATCCGCAGCGAAGGCCGAGACTATCAGGCATATACTCGCATGGCTGCCCTTGAAGTCATAGTAGATCGGATAGAGCCTGCCAAGAGTCAGGCAGAAGCCCGCAAACGCGCGCCCCGCCTCAGCATGACCCTTGATGCCGAGAAGGATGCCCCCGATGAAAATGGGGATCAGATCCTTCACAAGCTCAACGAGCAGGAGCTTCACGAAGCCGCCGACGCCGTAGATGCGGCGGAAGTTTGAAAGCCACACATTGCCGCGGCCAAGCTTCCACAGGCCGCGCCGGAACACGAAGTTCGACGCAAGCACCATCGTGTCAAGCCCGCCGAACATATAGGCAAAGAACGCCGTCGGGATCAGCAGGAGGATATATACCGTCATTCCTTATCCCCCTTCTGGCGGATAACGATGCGGATAGGCGTACCCTCAAGGCCAAAAACAGTCCTGAGCTGGTTTTCGATATAGCGCTGATAGGAGAAATGGAACAGCTCGCGGCTGTTGCAGAAGATGACAAAGTTAGGCGGCTTGATGCCGGTCTGGGTCATGTAGTATATCTTCAGGCGGCGACCCTTATCCGTGGGCGGCTGCACACGCGCCTGAGCATCGGCAAGGACGTTATTGAGCATGCCGGTGGAGATGCGCATATTGCTCTGGTCATTGACGAAGTTGATGAGCTCAAAGAGCTTTTCGGTGCGCTGGCCGGTGGCGGCGGAAATAAAGATGATGGGCGCATAGCTCATGAAACTCAGATCGCGCATGATGTCCTTGCGCATCTTCTCCATGGTGCCGGTCTCCTTATCGACGAGGTCCCACTTGTTGACCGCGACGATGCAGGCCTTGCCGGATTCGTGTGCGAGTCCCGCGATCTTGGTGTCCTGCTCGGTGACGCCGTCGCGCGCGTCGATCATGATGATGCACACGTCCGCGCGCTCGACCGCGAGCTGGGAGCGCATGACGGAAAACTTCTCGATCTTTTCATCGACCTTCGACTTGCGGCGGATGCCGGCGGTGTCGATGAACATATATCTCCCCTGCTCGTTTTCAAACATGGTATCGACCGCGTCGCGCGTGGTGCCGGCAATGTCGCTGACGATCAGGCGCTTTTCGCCGAGGATGCGGTTGATGAGCGAGGACTTGCCGACGTTCGGCTTGCCGATGACGGCGACCTTGATGCAGTCGTCCTCCTCGTCCTCCTCTTCGGCGGGCGGGAAATACTTCAGGCACTCGTCAAGCAGGTCGCCTGTGCCGTGGCCGTGCACGGCGGAGACGGCGATAGGATCGCCGAGGCCGAGGGAATAGAACTCATATATGGCGGGGTCCTCCGCGCCGGTGGAGTCTGCCTTGTTCACAGCGAGCACAACGGGCTTGCGGGAGCGCAGGAGCATATTGGCAACGTCCTTATCCGCGGCGGAGACGCCGGTGCGGATATCGGTGACGAGGACGATAACGGTGGCGGAGTTTATGGCGATCTGCGCCTGCTCGCGCATATAGAGCAGTATTTCGCTGTCGGTGGTCGGCTCGATGCCGCCGGTATCGACCATATCGAACTTGCGGCCGCACCACTCACATTCGGCATAGAGCCTGTCGCGCGTGACGCCGGGGGTGTCCTCAACGATGCTGAGCCTGCGCCCGACAAGGCGGTTAAAGAGCATCGACTTGCCGACATTCGGCCGGCCTACTATTGCAACAAGAGGTCTTGACATTCAGTTTCCTCCTAATAACTATCAATATAAATCTCAGTTCTGATTATACTTGTAAAACGCTTCGTGCGACTCCTCGCGCACGGGGAGCTTCACCTCAGGCAGGACGCCGCTTATCGCGTCCCAGAGGGCGAAGCCGTCGCTCTCAATAGGATAGATGGGTACGCCGAGCGCTTCCACCGCGTCCTCAAGCAGCACATCGTCAAGAAAATCCATCTCCTGACGGCGCAGCATATTCTGCGAAATGAACAGGCGCTCACCCAAGGGCTTATCCTTGAGCTGACGGATAAGGTCGCCGCCGGTTATAAGGCCGGTGACATTGATGCTGTGACCGAAAAAGTCATTTTCAATAGCGTAAACATGCCCCTTGATGCCGGGGTATTTCTCGCGCGCCATGGCGATAAATTTTTCAAAATACGGCGCGACGGAGGTTCCCGTGGCAATGGAGAAGTCGGTATAGTCCGGCTCATCCGAAAGCTTCAGAGCGGAGCGGAACTCCGTTTCCAGCAGGCGGATCATGCCGACGCCGTTTTCAAGCTGGGTATATTCCTCATAGAAGTCCTCATCCGGAAGCTCGCGCCCGGCCTTGATATACATCTCATCGCCGCAGAAGAAGATACGCGTACCGTGGCGGTGAACGCATTTATCGCCGAAGCTTTCGACAAGGTCGATAGTCTCGGCAGCGTGCTCAGGCGTAAACGGCGTGAGCGGATAGAGCTTTTCGCGGAACTTTGTGAGCCCGACGGGGACGATGGAGACGCTGTGCACCGCAGGGTGCATCTGCTCAAGATCCTGCATGGAGCGCAGAAGCTCCTCCCCGTCATTGAGGCCGGGGCAGCAGACGATCTGGCAGTTCATAACGATGCCCGCCTTCGCGAAGCGGCGCATAACGTCGATGCTCTCCCCGGCTCTTTTATTGCGCAGCATCTTGCAGCGCAGCTCCGGGTTCGTTGTCTGCACAGAAATATTGATCGGCGCAAGCTGCATCTCGATAATACGGTCCACATCTTTCTGCTTCATATTCGTCAGGGTAATATAATTGCCCTGCAGGAAAGACAGACGGGAATCATCATCTTTAAAATACAAGGTCTCACGCATTCCCGGCGGC
>ERZ857757.1590-NODE-1590-length-17350-cov-6.919919_pt1 | contig 17350 bp, 18 predicted proteins | sample MGYA00519764_ERZ857757 | MGnify/ENA primary metagenome ERZ857757 (study PRJEB31778, sample SAMEA3449359) | human gut metagenome | biome: human gut; feature: human-associated habitat; material: faeces | place: United Kingdom | collected 2010/2012 ... | reverse complement strand
GGCGCGAGCGTACGAATCTGTTTCCGTGTCGTAAAACGCAGTTTTGCGACACGCTAAAACGCCGACGGTTTAACCGTCGGCGTTTTTCCATGGTAATATCTATTGATTCTCATACTCCAAAACTGTCACTTGTTTGCAGACAAATTCCGGAATCGTAAAGCGGCAAACGCCGTTTTCATAAGTGAAGGAAAGCGTTTCCTGCTGTGGAACAAGGCGAACCGTTTTTATCTTTTCAGGCACGCGTATTTCAAGCGCCGTATTGTATATAGGAATCAGATCTTCGATAATCTCAACGTTTTGTCCTCGTTTCACCGGAGAAGCATACAGCGTATGCAGTACATACCGCGCGGCAAAATCTTGCTTTGTCAGCGTAACAACGCCTTGTGCCGGAAGAGTCGTAACGACTGTTTTTTTATCCTCCAAGATCGCGTCAATCATACGCAAAACCGTATCCTTTAAAATCATACTGCCGACAGTTGCGTATTCCGAGAATATATTCCAGGCAAGATAACCGCTGTCTTTTCCGAGAACGGCCGCCGGTGCGTGATCTTGCGTTTTATAGGGCGTGTGGCGGTGTGAACAGAAATGTTCGGGGGCGCGGTTGAAGAACGGCTCGCGGCTGTAACCTAAAATTTCAGGTTTTCCGGAAAGTTTTGTATCATACATATCACTGTAAATGACATAGCTTGCCGGCGAAAGGCCGAGCGCGTCAAAAGATGTGTGGAAATAGCAGGGATTATAGGGGTTCTTTCCGGCAAAATGCAAGCCGAAATCAAAGGCAAACGCATCGTTTTCATCCGTTCCGGAAATACCGGAGCAGAGCACTTTGCCGCCATTTTTGACATATTTTTTTAACTTGTCGCCGAGCATTCCCGCAATTTTGATTTTGTCCGGCAAAATTAAAAGCTTATACCGTGAAAAATTGCATTCCGGGTCGAGAACATCAAATAGATAGTTTCCCTCCAAAAGCATGCGGCACGCACCGACGTCTGACGGATTGTTGCGGTCGTCGTCATTTCCGAGCCCTTCGACCGATACAACGCCTATGTCCGCGACGTTTTTAGCGTCGGTGCAGTATTCTTCAACTTTTTCGACTTCTTCGTAGGCTTTCCCGATCAGTTCATAAGTGGCGTCATCCAAAAAGCCGTAAGGATGCATTTGGTCGCCGACCGAACAGCCGGCGCCATTGGCGAGTGATAAGGCTGCCTCATAGCGAAGTGCGTTCGGATGTTTATAACCGCCGAATTCGCCCCATGAAAGGTGGAATTTTCCTGTCATGCCGAGATATTCTAAGCCAAGAGCATTGACATAGCGCGCCGATTTTGGGAAATGGTCGTAGCCCCAACCGCCGGTCGGGAGACTTTCAAGCTCCAAATGGGTATTAAGGGCGGCAAGATCGCGCTTTCCGCAGGGAATGTGGCCATTATTGTGGAAAATGCGGATATCCGGTTTTATGCTGCGTGCGGCGGCGTTTACCGTTTCGCAGTATCTTTTGTAGAGCATTTCCCCGTGAATTTTATGGCTTTGCAGGTCATCGGGATTCATGCCGAGCATGGCGATTTCAGCGTTACAGCGTTTGCACCAACAAATACGGGGCGCAACAATATCAAAAAACACGCCGACCGGCCGGAATTTTTCTACGACTTCCTTGGTCTGCGCTTCAAGAATTTTTAAGTATGGCGAATTCATACAGATTAGATGAAAGCAGGCGTTCTCATAAAACTTTCGCCCGTCTTTTTCGAGAAGCTTGGGGGCATGACCGTCTTTTTCCCAGATGACCAAGTCCTCCGGATGAGCGACTGCATATTTTTCATCAAATCCGGCGGAAATGTAGATGGGCGCGTCGACATCCGCCTCTTTGCAGGCGGAAAGCATGGCGGAAAGCAAATCAAAATGCAGACCGGGATGCATTTGGTTGGTTTCGGAGGGAAAATATGCCCAGCCGTGGTGGCATTTGGCAAAAACGGTGATGGAATTGACGTGTCCTTTTTTTAAGCAGCGCTTGAAGTTTTCCTTGTCGAACATCGAACCTATGCGGTCGATGCTTTCCGATGTGTGGAAATCCAAATGTACTTGGCGCATAGGAAGTTTTGACATGATGATCCGCCTTTCTGTGCGTAATTTGGCGTAGGTGTCTTCATACGTACACTATAACAGAATAATCCGGAAAGAACCATGTGTTTTTAAATGAAAAATATGTGTTTTCCGGTATTTTTTAATATTCACTTAACGGTAACAGGGTAAGGGGCGTTCCGCTTTCTGTTTTCGCGTTGTTTGAAAGAGTGATTTTATCGGCAAGTCCGTCGGTATATAACACTTTTCCGTCATCTGTGAATAAGATCGCTTCAAAATCGTAAAGGCTGCTTTTAGCAAAGGAGCCGGCTTTTTCCGCTCCCATGACAAACAGCGCCGTGGAGAGCATATCTGCCGTAAAGCCGTCCGCGCAGATAACAGCCGTGCTCCGCAGTCCGCTTTTGGCCGGCTTTCCGGTAGCGGAATCGAAAATATGATGATAGCGCACGCCGTCTCTTTCAAAATAGCGTTCATAATCTCCCGAAACTGCGATTACCCGATCGGTGCAGGAAAAGGTGAGCGCCAATTCATCCGGAAAATAGGGGCTTCGCACACCGATACCCCAACCGTCGGTGCGCCCTTTTGCATGACCGCTCACGGCAATATTTCCTCCAAGGCTGATCATAGCGTCCGAAACGCCGCGTTCTTTTAAGATTTTTAAGGCTTCGCCGGCGGTATAACCTTTTACGGCGGCTCCCAAATCGATTTTTGTCTTTATGTCTTTTTTCAGAACGGATGTGTCGTCCACTTCATAGCCGTTATAAGAGCAATGAGCTAACGCGTCGGCAATTTCTGCGTCGGACGGCAAATACTTTTTTCCGGTGACATCCCACAGGTCGCTGATAAGCCCAAGACAGGGATTGAACGCACCCTGCGTCGCATCGGCGGCCGACGCGGCGCGCATCAAAAGCTGCGCGCAGGAGGGGGAGACCTCACAGCTCTGGACGCTGTTCAGCCGATAGATTTCACTTTCCGGATCTGTGCGGGAAAAAGTTTTTTCAGTCGCTTTGACAAAGCGTTCGATTTCTTCTAAATCTGTTTGCGAGGCACCTATTGCCTTGACGGATATATAGGTATCCATGGCGAAAAAATCACATGTCTGATAGTTGCTTTCCGAGCAGGACGTACAAATGCCCAACAACGACACAGAAACAAACAGTACACAGAAAAGCTTGACAGAAAAAGTCATATTAGGTTCCTTTCCGGGACTTTGGTATGGATTCCGAAGTGTATAAGAGCGGAAAACGTGCTTTTTTGTGTATGTTTTCCGGAAACAGCGGCAAAAGCCGGTCAAGCAGGAAGCCGTTTAAAATTCCGGTGCAGGCGGATAACGTACATAAAAGCGGCAGATACCAGAATACCGGCGCGTTAGTCAAAAAGAATGCCGCTGTGAGCTGACCGATTCCATGTAAGGCGGAAGAAAATGCGGAAACGCCGATCAACGTGCACTTTTTGCCATACAGCGGCATGAATAGGCATAAGCCGGCAAAGGCACAGATTCCGCCGCAGAATGAGAGAAGAAGAGCCGTAACGTTTCCGGTGAACAGAAAGACAAGCCCTATTCGCAAAAGCATTACAGAAAGAGCAAAGCGTGCCCCATACAGCACAAACGCCGCCATGATGAATATATTGGCGAATCCGAACCGCACACCGGGCAGAAAGGCGTCAAACCCTAACATTCCCTCTAAAAGGCCGGTGATGGCAGCTAAAACACCGAAAACGGAGCAGAGGGCCATGTTGGTAAGCGGAAGTTTTTTATCCGGCAACAGCGTCCACCTCACTTTGGGTTTTGTTTATGCTTTGACGCGTTTCGGTATCCAACGTTATCGCCACGCGATTCGGCAGGCAAACAATACTTTTTCCGATGTCGCCGACGTGGATTGCACCGGAATGGGTGCAAAGCTTGTCCGGGCAATCGGATTCGGAAATATAAGCCGCTCCGTTTGCTATAACAAGCCGGACACCGGTCTGACCGATTGGTGTTTCGAGTGTGGTATCCAAAGGAAAGTACCCGTATGTTTTTCCGTCAACTGTTACTTTGATACGAAAACTTTCTGTTTTTCCGGCAAGAAACGGCAGGATGGCAGTCAAAGCGCAGACGGCAAATATCAAACCGACAATCAGCGCGTCTCCCAAATACAGTTTTTTCCTCATGGCTGTCATTGCATATATTCGTTGGTTCTTTTTTCACGGGATAGGGAAGTGGCGGCGTTATGGCCGGGGTAAACGGCGTAGTCACCGGTATCGCCTAACGCGGACAGCCTCTTTAACGACTTCAAGAGCGTAGCTGTGTCCCCGCCCGGAAAATCGGTTCGTCCGACCGAGGACGCAAACAGCGTGTCACCGGAAAAAATGACCTTTTCGGCATAGTTTATGTAGCAGACAGAACCGGCTGTGTGCCCGGGTGTGTGCCATGTAAGAAAATCTGTTCCGGCGGCAGAAACTGTTTCACCGTCCGAAAGAGCATGAACAGGACCGGTAAAAACAAAAGGCGTATAGAACAGGCTTTGCGACAGGTTAAGACGCATGTCGGTGAGAGCCGGAACCTCATCTTTGTGCAGGTAAACCGGAATATCGTATTGTTCAAGAAGCCCCGGAAGTGCGTAGATGTGGTCAAAATGCGCGTGTGTCAAAAGAATTGCATCGGGGGTATAGGAATGTTTCCGGATCGCGGAAATAATGCGGTCCGGGTCGCTTGCCGGATCAATTACGGCACAGTGAACGCCGTCGGAGCTGACAACATAGCAATTTGTCATGCAAACGCCGAGGGTTAAAGTATGTATCTGCATAAAAGAACCTCGCTTGAAATGAAAGAGTTTATGGTATTATACCATTTTACACCCCAAAAGTCAACCGAGCGGCAGAACAAAAAAGCGGTCTGCCACACCAAACCGCTTTTTGTATATTTGAAATAATGCTTTTACATACGTTCTACCGCAAGCGCAAACGCGTCGGTCTCCGCCGGAGTGTTCATGAAGGACAATGACGCGCGTATTGCCCCGTATTCGCCTGTCACAAGCGAAGCATGGGCAATGGGGGCGCAGTGAAAACCGCCCCGGACGCAGATTCCTTTTTCATTCAGCGCTTTTGCCGCGTCTTCCGAAGCAAATCCGGCTTTGTTGAAAATCAGTGTCGGCGTGCGCATGTCATGGATTCCGTACAGTTTAACGCCCTTGATAACGGCTAAGTTTCCGGTCAGCCGGTCAATCAGCATTTTATTGCGTTCAAATATTTCACCGATACCGATTTTTGAGATATAGCCGATGCCGGCGGCAAGACCGCAGATTGACGGTGTTCCGAGCGTACCGGCTTCCAGCCGTTCGGGAAGCGTGCCGCTCATATTCCGGTCGGCGGAATTAATACCGTTTCCGCCTTCAATGACAGGTTCAGGGTCTTTGTCTGTGCAGAAAAGCGCACCGCCGCTGCCTTGTGGGCCATAAAGACTCTTATGGCCGGCAAAGCAGAGAACATCCACTCCGAGTGCCTTGACATTGATCGGCACACACCCGGCGGCCTGAGAGGCATCGCAGATAAGCAGAATGTTCCGCTTGCGGCAGATGTCGGCAAGCGAAGCTATCGGCAGGATTTTTCCGCAGACGTTGGACGCAAGCGTCACGACGGCCATACGGGTATTCGGTCGGATTTTTGAAACGAAATCGTACAGAATTTCGCTGTCAGCGCCGGTTGCATTAAAAACGGTATAGGATATTTCACGCGAGTCGTCTTTGGATAGGGCATGAACCGGGCGGATAACGGAATTGTGCTCATAGCTTGAAATGAGTATGTGACTGCCGCGAATTGCATAACCCTTGATAGCCATGTTCAAGGCATAGGTTGCATTGTAAGTGAAAACAACACGTTCGGGCTTGTCGTATCCGAACAGACGGCAGACGGCTTTCCGGCATTCATAGATTTCCGAGGCGGCATTATACGAAAGGTCGTGACCGCTCCGGCCGGGGTTGCCGAACCGGTCAAGAGCATTATGCATGGCACGAAAGACACATTCCGGTTTTCCGACCGTGGTTGCGGCGTTGTCAAAATAGATATACCGTTTCATGTCTTTGCCTCGCAGTCCATTGTTGTGATGACCCTTATCCCGGCAAGACTCATATAGCGGCGCGCACGGGGAGAATCATCGTGACTTACCTTAACTCCATAGCCGCAACCGCCGAGAGACGCAACATTTTTGATTTTTTCCACCTTGCAGACAATCCCGTGACTTTCAAGCTCGGATTTTGCCTTTAAGGCATAGGTGATTGAGCTTACGATAAGAAATTCGCAGTCCATCGGAATAGTCACCTCACCTTTTATTTTTCTACTTCGGGATTGAATGCGTACAGATTTTTTGAATTCAGCCGGCGTTTGGCATTTTCAAGCGCTTCGCCGAAACGTTGGAAGTGGACGATTTCACGTGCGCGCAAAAAGCGGATCGGTTCACGGACGTCGGGATCGTCTACCAGACGAAGAATATTGTCATAGGTGGTTCTTGCTTTTTGTTCTGCTGCCAGATCTTCTGTCAGATCGGTAATGACATCGCCTTTTGACTGGAATGCGACCGAAGAGAACGGCACGCCGCCGGCCGATTGCGGCCAGATACCGGGACCGTGATCGACATAGTAGGGGGCAAAGCCGGCCTCATTGATTTCTTCGATGGTAAGATTGCGTGTGAGCTGCCGGACGATTGCACATACCATTTCCATATGCGCCAGTTCTTCTGTACCGATGTCGGTCAAAAGACCGGTTATATCGCTGTATGGCATACTGTACCGCTGTGAAAGATAACGGAGCGAGGCGCCCAATTCGCCGTCCGGGCCGCCGTATTGGCTCATGACCACCATGGCGGCACGTGCGTCCGGTTTTTTGATATTTACCGGAAATTGCAAACGTTTTTCATAATTCCACATCAGTTTTCATCTCCTTCCCAGGGAAAAGGCGGATCGATCCATGTCCAACCGCTTTTGGTAGCTTCCAAATTGTCGGTCGTCAGTGGTCCATACAGTTCTTCATAGGCGGCAACCGCTTTGCGGCGCGCTTCGTTGTGCCGGTCAAAAAAGGCTTGTGCTTTTTTGCTTTCGGGATGTGTGTCCAGATAAAGCCGTGCCTCATCGACGGCAAAACCTTCTTCCATGACGGTGCGCATAAGGCGTGCACGGCTGTTTTCTTTGCTTCTCATTCTCACGACCGGGCACCTCCTACGGCAAGAAACGGCATATAAAGCTCCGGGAATATAGTTCCGTTGTTCAATCCTTCGCTTAACGGGAACAATGCGTCAAAATCGGCGTTCTGCATGGGAACGCTTGCAACGGCAAGCCCGATGGGCATGGTATCGGCACCGGAACGAATATCACAAGCTAATTGATTCATAGCTATCGTTCTCCTGTGTTTTATTTCATATAATTTCAGGGTAACTGCCTTTGTATAGCGGTTACTCCTGTTACAGTATATGACAAAAAGGAACGGAGTGCGTCGGCGCAGACAAAACTTTGCTTTTGTTTGAGCAATTGCGGCGAGAACGGAAAAAAGCCCTTAAAGTTTGCAAAGAGTTGCGTACTTTAAGGGCAGGGAATATTAAAAATCAGGGAGATCAAGGGGAATCGATACGGAACTGTTCGTTATATAGCTTTGCATAAATTCCGTTCTTTGCAATCATCGCTTTATGCGAGCCTTGTTCGGCAATTTTGCCGTCGGAAATGACGGCAATCTCATCGGCGTTCTTGATGGTAGAAAGCCGATGAGCAACAACCAGTGTGGTACGCCCCTTGCAAAGCTCGTCTAACGATTTCTGAATGAGAAGCTCCGTGGTATTGTCGAGAGCGCTTGTCGCCTCGTCCAAAATCAGAATCGGCGGATTCTTCAAAAAGACGCGCGCTATGCTGAGCCGCTGTTTCTGACCGCCGGACAGCCGCACGCCGCGTTCGCCGATCTGCGTGTCATAGCCGTTTTCCATAGAAAGGATGTATTCATGAATGTTGGCGCGTTTGGCGGCTTCAATTACTTCTTCATCAGTGGCGTCCAAACGTCCATACAGGATGTTTTCTTTGATACTGGCGTTGAACAGGTAAATATCCTGCTGTACGATGCCGATGTTGCGGCGCAGGCTTTCCCGTGTGACTGTGCTGATATCTGTTCCGTCAATGAGGATTCGTCCGTCCGAAATGTCATAAAAGCGCGGAATCAAGTGGCATATAGTGGTTTTTCCGCCGCCGGAGGGGCCGACAAGTGCAAAGGTTTCGCCAGCTGGAATGTCAAACGAGACACCGTGCAAGACTTCTTCGTTTTCCCCATAACGGTTCGACACGTTTTCAAAACGGATATTGCCCCGAATCTTGCCAATATCCTTGGCAGCGGGGGCGTCTGTTTCGGGAGAAGCGTCTATGATTTCCAAGAAACGCTCAAATCCTGCAACACCGTCTTGATATTGCTGCATGAAGTTTATAAGCGTTGTTACCGGCGTCAAAAACAAATTCAAGGAAACGATAAAGGCAGAGTAATCGCCGAAATTGATTTTTCCGTTATATAAGAACAAACCGCCGGCAATGAGAACCGTAACATTGAAAAAATTGGAAAGAAAAGAGGTCGTTGACAAGAATTCGCCCATAGCCTTGTAGGCGCCGGTGCGTGCCTCAACAAATTCCCGGTTGCTTGCCGCAAATTTTTCCTTTTCGCGCGCAGAATTGGTGAAAGCTTTGGTCACACGGATGCCGGAAATACTGCTTTCGAGAGAAGCGTTGATGGCGGCAATTGCCTGACTGCTCGCCTTGAAGGCGCGCCGCATGCGAAGCCGTAACTTAAACGCCACACAAACCAAAAGCGGTACGCATAAGAACACAATAAGCGTCAGATACAGATTTATGGAGGCAAGATAAGCAAACGAGACTAAGATCGTAATGCCGGTGACAATTACGTTTTCCGGCCCATGGTGCGCTAATTCGCTGATATTCATAAGGTCGTTTGTCATGCGGCTCATGAGCTTACCGGTCTCGTTCTCATCGAAAAAAGAAAAGGGGAGCGTTTGGAGTTTTGCAAACATGTCCCGACGCATATCCGCCTGCATCAGTACGCCCATGACATGGCCTTTGTATTGCACGAAACAGTCAAGTCTTTTACGGATATAGTAAAGGACAAGCAGTGCGACACCGGCAAAGATAATCATTTTGTACTCTTTTTGCGGAATCAGGTCGTTTAACATGGTTCGGGTGATGATCGGATAAACAACGCCGATGAGAGAAGCGACTAACGCCGCAGTCATATCCAGGAAGAATAGTTTTTTGTGCGGTTTATAATAGGGAATAAAACGTTTGAACATGAAAGGATCCTTTCAAAGACAGTGATAGTATACTTATTATACAACAAATTTTTCCAAAAAGCAAGGTTTAATGCCCTATTTGCGCAAAAATGGCAGTTCGACTGAACTGCCATTTTTCCTAAGGGGGAAAAACTTATTTTTTTGCCTCTTCCAGCGCCTTGCGGATTTCGCTTTCGGTTTCAAGTCCCGAAATTCGTTGTTCAAGATCCGCGGCGTCCTTTTTGGTCCAAAGCGACAGTGTTTTTTTCACAACCGGAATCGAGGCCGGATTGACACTGAATTCATCCAATCCGTATGCCAAAAGCAAAGGAATCAACCTTTCGTCTGCCGCCGCTTCACCGCACATGCCAACCGGAATATGCGCCTTGTTTGCCGAAAGGATGATATGTTTTATAGAGCGGAGCACGGCCGGGGAGAAAACGGAATACAAATAGGATACATCCGGATTTCCGCGGTCAACCGTCATGGTATACTGAGTTAGATCGTTTGTGCCGATGCTGAAAAAGTCGGCGTGTCTGGCAAAAAGATCGGCACAGAGCGCTGCGGCCGGCGTTTCTATCATAACACCAAGCTTGATGGATTTGGCAAAGGGTATGCCTTTTGCTTCAAGCTCTTTTTCGCATTCCGAAAGAAGCGTGCGCGCTTTTGTTACTTCTTCCACACAAGTGACAAGCGGCAGCATGATGCGGATGTCGCCGTATGCGCTTGCCCGAAGTAAGGCACGGAGTTGTGTTTTGAACAAATCCGTATGCGATTCGCAAAAGCGGATGGCGCGAAAGCCTAAAAAGGGATTTTCCTCTCTTTTCAGACCGAGATAGGGGATATTCTTGTCGCCGCCGACGTCAAGCGTCCGAACAATGAGCGGCTTGCCCTTTAAGATGAGGGCGGCCTTTTTGTAGGCCTCAAACTGTTCCTCTTCACTCGGTGCGCTTTCACGTTCCATAAAGAGAAATTCCGTCCGGAACAGTCCCACACCGTCGCCGCCGTTTTGCATGACGGCTTGCGCATCTTCGGGACTGCCGATATTTCCGGCAGCTTCTAAGAGAACTCCGTCCGCCGTTTTGGCTTTTTTATCGGTAAACGAAGCAAGTTCCCGCTTTTTCTCGTTGTATTCGGCCTGCAAGGCACGATACTTTTGAATTTCTGTTTCAGACGGGTTCGAAAGAACCGAGCTGCTTTGTGCGTCAACAATTACAGACGTGCCGCTTTTTAACGTTTCCGTGAGTCCGGGAATTCCTAAAATGGCCGGGATTCCCATGGCACGCGCAAGAATGGCTGAATGAGAGGTCGCACCGCCTGTTTCGGTGAGAATGGCGGCGACATGCTCACGGTCAAGCCCTGCGGTGACGGAGGGGACTAAATCTTTGGCGCAGATCACGCTGTCCGGCGCAAGACTTGAAAGCTCGGGCGATTCTTTACCAAGGAGCAAAGAAAGAAGATCGTTTTTGATATCACTTACGTCAGAAGCGCGTTCTTTTGTAAGTTCATCCTCCGCTTGCGAAAAAATCATGGCGAACCTATCGCATATCTGCGCGATGGCGCTTTCGGCGCAGACGCCGGAATCCATGAGCTTTTCGATTTCGCTTTGCATATAGGGATCCTGTATCATCAGAATATGCCCCAAAACGATTTCTGCTTCTTTTTCACCGACATTTTCACGCAGTTTTTTTGCGCTTGCTTCGTTTTTTTTGATGAACCGGTCAAGGGCTGCATGAAACCGTTCCTTTTCGGCTGTCGGATCACAGCCGCTCCGATCCTCAAAGGACAGATCCTCTTTGTCAAGCAAAACCACGTTACCGATTCCGTATCCGCCGGATACGCCGATTCCCTTTAACATGGCCGTTTCCTCCTTTGCGGTTTATTCGCCGAATCCGCTCTCGATGAGAGAAGCAGCGCTGTCAAGAGCAGCGTTTTCATCGTCGCCGTCGCATACGATTTCAATGGTACTGCCGCATTTAATTCCGGCGGCAATGATATTCATAAGGCTCTTGCCGTTGACATCCGAACCATTGAATTTAATGGTGACGTTGCAGTTAAATTTTGCCATGGCGGCAGCAAACTGGCCGGCCGGGCGCATGTGGAACCCTTGTGCGTTTTTGATAGTCAAAGTCTTGGAAGTCATGATACTTTCTCCGTTCTGATCAATTTAATGTTTTTTAGTTATACTATGCTTTTTGTGAGACGTTCTTTTTGAATACACCGAGTAATACTGTGGAGAGCGCCGTTCCGGCCACCAAGGAAAGTAAATACAGCGGCCAGTTCCCGACAACGGCGAACACAAAGATTCCTCCGTGCGGCGCCATAAGCGTGCATTTGAAGATCATGGACAGACCGCCGGAAAGCGCGGCGCCCAGCACACAAGCCGGAATCACGTGAAGCGGATCGGCCGCGGCATAGGGAATAGCGCCCTCGGTGATAAAGCTAAGCCCCATAATATAATTGACCGGTGCGTTTTTGCGTTCTTCTTCGGTAAATTTGTTTTTGAAGAGCGCCGCCGCAAGCGCGATGGCAAGAGGCGGGACCATGCCGCCGATCATCACGGCCGCCATAATGTCATAGTTGCCGCTTGTGATGGCTGCTGTTCCGAATACATAGGCCGCTTTGTTGAACGGACCGCCCATATCAATAGCCATCATGCCGCCTAAGATCAGCCCGAGTGCGAATTTGCTTGCTTCGTTCATGCTGTTTAAGAAATCCGTAAGGCCGGTGTTGATCATACCCATAAACGGGTTGACAAAGCACATCACAAGCGCGATGGCGCCAAGCCCGGCAAGCGGATAAATAAGAACCGGCTTAATGCCTTCCAGCGAATCGGGAAGTTTGTCGCACAGCCTTTCAATGCCGAGCATGAGATAGCCGCCCGCAAAACCGGCAAGCAGCGCGCCCAAGAAACCGGAAGGGATATCACCGCCGATATGGGCAAAAGTTGAACCGGTTGTAGCGAGGTAGCCGCCGACAAAACCGACCAAAAGACCGGGACGGTCGGCAATGCTTTGCGCGATAAACGCCGCAAGTACCGGAATCATGAAGTTGAAAGCATAGCCACCGATTCCTTTGAAGAATGCGGCTGCCGGGGTAAACGTACCGAAACTTGAATCCTGCGGCGCGCCGGCGATGGTATCAATAAGAAAGGCAAGAGCAATGAAGATACCGCCGCCTACGACAAACGGCAGCATGTGGGATACGCCATTCATTAAGTGCTTATAAACTTTTCTGCCGAACGATTCGTTGCCGTTTGAAACGGAGGTTTTGGTCTTTGCCGTGGCATGATAGACTGGTACGTCTCCGGAAATAATCTGATTGATCAGTGCCTCTGGGTTTTTGATCCCCTCGGAAACACTGACGCTTAAAACTTTTTTGCCGTCGAAACGTGCCATTTCCACCGATTTGTCGGCGGCAACGATAATTCCGTCAGCCGTGGCAATTTCCGTGTCGGTTAAAATATTTTTTGCGCCGCCTGAACCGTTGGTTTCGGCTTTTAAAGGATAACCGAGTTTTTTTCCGGCTTTTTCCAACGCCTCTGCCGCCATATAGGTATGTGCAATGCCGGTTGGGCAAGCGGTCACGGCAAGGACGCGGAAACCTTTTTGTGCCTCCGTCGTTTGTTTTTTCGCTTCATCGGGATATTTTTCTGTTTCAAAGGTGTCAATTTCTTTTAAGAATGCATCGGCCGATTTCGCCGCAAGAAGTTTGGCACGGAAGGTTTCGTCCATGAGCATGGTCATGAGCCGGGAAAGAACCTCCAAATGCACATCGCCGTCGTTGGGCGCGGCAATCATAAATAAGAGATTGGAGGGCTTTCCGTCAAGCGCCGCATAATCCACGCCGCTTGGGACGGTCATGGCGGCAAGAGCCGGATGTTTCACTGCGTCGCTTTTGGCATGGGGAATGGCGATACCGTCTCCGACCGCCGTCGAGCCTTGTTCTTCGCGCGCGAGAATGGCTTTTTTGTAAGTTTCCGGATCGGAGATACTTCCATTTTTGATTTGCAGCGAAATAAGCTGGTCGATTGCGTCTGCCTTTCCTGTGGGAGCGGCGTTTAAGAGAATACTTTCTTTTTGAAGCAAGTCTGTGATTCGCATGAAGATCTTCCTTTCTTTGAAGTATTTATTTTAATGGGTTGGTTTGTATTTCTTTCAAGAGCTTATCAATAAGCGGCTTTTTGGCCAGCCCTTCGGAAAAGGCAGTGGCACTTCCGGCGGCACTACCGAGAGCAAGAGCATAGGCATAATCGTGTTTGTCTAACCAACCGGCTACAAAACCGGCTACCATAGAATCGCCTGCGCCAACCGAATTGACGGCTTTTCCCTTGGCTGTTCCTATGATGTGGACTTCTCCGGTTTCATCGACAAGTAAAGCTCCGTTTGCGGCCATGGAAACAAGCACATTGCGCGCGCCAAGCGTTTGCATCTGTTTTGCGTAATAGGCAATCTCGTCGGTGCTCGTTAAGGTCTTGCCGAATATTTCGCCTAATTCGTGGTGATTGGGCTTAATTAAAAAAGGCTTGTAAACTAAAACGTTTTTGAGTAAATCACCGGTTGCGTCTACTACAAACTGGATGTTTTTTTCGGAAAGCCGGGCAAGGATGGTCTCATAGATGTTTTCCGGAAGATCGGGCGGTATGCTGCCGGCTAAAATCAGAATGTCGCCGCTTTGCAGAGTGTCAAGTTTGCAAAAGAGCTTGTTTACCGCTTCTTGCGAAATGTCCGGCCCTTTGCCGTTAAGATCTGTTTCAACGCTTGCCTTGACCTTGACATTGATACGGGACACCCCTTTTTCCAGACGGATAAAATCGCTTTTGATTCCGGCTTGTTCGACCCCGTTCTGGATGGCGTCCCCGGTAAAGCCTGCAATAAAGCCGAGTGCGGTTGATTCTTTCCCTAATTGCCTTAAAACAAAGGAAACATTGATTCCTTTCCCACCGAAAAAGATATACTCTTTCTCAGAGCGATTGACTTCGCCGGGAACAAGTCCCGGAATATTCATGACATAATCAAGAGCCGGATTAAAGGTTACCGTGTAAATCATAACTGCCTCCTTAAAAATTGGATATGTCAGCCGTTTAAGATCTCTTTGATAATGCAGGTCTCTTTGTAGCGCGCATCCTCGACACGGTCGGTGATAATGCACGCTTTTTCGGACGGGGCAAATGTGCAGGAGGAAATCTGCCCGAATTTGGAGTGGTCGGCTAACACATATGTGACGTAGCTTTTGCGGAAAGCGGCTTCCTTAACGGCTGCTTCGTCGGGGTCGGGGGTTGTAAAACCGGCTGAAAGGGAAATGCCGTTTGTACCTAAGTAACACTTTACGAAATTGTACTTCAATATCGCATTGACTGCCTCAGCACCGATAACAGCTTCGGTGGTTGGTTTGATTCGGCCGCCGACCAAATAAACGGTAAAATTCTTTTTTGCAAGTTTTTTTGCATGATTGAAGCCGTTGGTTACATAAGTGGCGGAGGTTTCGGTGATATAATCGATCATACGCTCGGTCGTTGTGCCGGCGTCAATAAAAACAAAGTCGTTTTTGCGGATCGTTCCGGCAGCGTATTTCGCAATCGAGTCTTTTTCGTCGCGGAATTTGATTTCTTTTGCCTCGACAGACGCTTCGCTGAAATCAAATCGTTCATCCCCGATAACCGTTGCGCCGCCGCGCACCTTGATAATACAATTTTTTTCGTCGAGCGCCTGCAAATCGCGCCGGACGGTCGATTCGGAAATACCGAGTTCTTCGGAAAGGGTGGCGATGGTTGCTGTTCGGTGTTTTTCTAAATATTTTATGATCTTTTCGTAGCGTTCCTCTGTTAACATGCAGGCACCTCTGTGATATATTTTGGAATATTTTGGAATTGTTTGAATCTTATGTGCTTATAATAACATGCTTTTGATATTTTGTCAAGAGGTTTTTTGAAAAAACTATCAAAATATTTCAAAACATTTCAGACGATTGCATTTCGCAGTGTTTTTATATTACTTTTTACAGTTTACCCTCAGCCGAATAAATCATACATGCATTTTCATAATCGGAAAAAAGTCTGCAAGTCTTGACAAAATCCGCCTTTTTTCTTATAATTAAATAAAACGAGAGCAGGAGTGAGAATATGAAAACCGTAACACTTGGCACAACCGGTATTGTTACACCGAAAAATGCGTTCGGTGCACTTCCGGTACAGCGTGTCGGAATGCCGGATGCCGTAAAGCTTTTAAGAATGGCTTATGAGGCCGGATTTACTTTTTTCGATACAGCGCGCGCTTATTCCGACAGTGAAGAAAAATTGGGTGAGGCGCTTTCGGATGTCAGAGAACGTATCTTTATTGCAACTAAAACCATGGCGACAACGGTTGACAAGTTTTGGAAAGATTTAGAAACAAGCCTTGCGAACCTGAAAACCGACCATGTTGACATCTATCAGTTCCATAATCCCTCGTTCTGTCCCAAACCGGGCGACGGAACCGGGCTTTATGAAGCCATGCTGCTGGCGAAAGAGCAGGGGAAGATCCGCCATATCGGACTTACTAACCACCGTCAGCATGTGGCGCGCGAGGCAGTCGAATCCGGTTTGTACGAGACGCTGCAATTCCCGTTCTGTTATCTCGCGTCGCAAGAGGATAAGAAGTTGGTCGCACTCTGCAAAGAGAAAAATGTCGGGTTTATTGCCATGAAAGGACTTTCCGGCGGTCTTATCACGGACGCACGCGCGGCAAGTGCTTTTATGAATGAATACGATAATGTTTTGCCGATCTGGGGCATACAGCGTGAAAGCGAATTGCGTGAGTTTATTTCGTATGCGGAGAATCCTCCGGTTATGGATGCGGATATGATTTCCCGTATCGAACGCGACAAAAAGGAGCTGGCAGGCGATTTCTGCCGCGGTTGCGGATATTGTATGCCATGTCCGGCCGGAATTGAGATCAATAACTGTGCGCGTATGTCGCAGATGATCCGCCGCAGTCCGTCGGCCGGTTGGCTGACGGAAGAAAGTCAGGCGAAAATGTTCAAAATCGAGGACTGCAAGAACTGCGGCGCATGCAAAAAGAAATGTCCGTATGGCTTGGATACGCCGGCGTTACTGCGCAAAAACTTAGAGGATTATAAAAATATTCTCTCAGGAAAAACTGAGATTTAGAAAGATGTGTGTATGAAAGAATTTCCAAATGAGTATGACAAACAAAAATTGGATTCCATGTATCAGGAAATCGGTTTGTCAGCACAGAATTTTGATTTGGTATCACGCTATTTTGAGGCTTTTGCATCCTTTTATGATATCCTGTCCTTAAAGGAGGCATTCCGGATTTTCAAAAGGCAAAACGGCGATATTGTGTCGGAAAAACAATTTATACAGTTTGCAGCCGCAGCGCGTCACGATGATGCAAAAGGGTATTACATTCTTGCTCCGGATGAACTGTATGAGGAAGAAATCTGCCGTTCTGAAATGGATTGGGAAATTGTAGCAGAGTATCTGTTTATGGATGCGGACGATGATATGTACTATGATGTTTCAGAAATACAGTCAAATATGCCATTATACATTCCGGCTAAGGAAAAGCTGCTTCAAAATGGCAAACTGGGCAACGTTGTCGAGAAAACAAAGCAGGCACTGGCACTTCAAACCTTTTTTCAAAAGATATTCCATATATCCGCTGTGGATGCATGGCATGAAGTGTGTGACTGTAATACGCATATGACTTTGGATGTAACGGAAGATATCGATGTAATTTTAGATGAGGTTTTCGGTGAGTTTGAAGAAAGAAATAAACGGCTTACCAAAAAGCAAATTGAAGAACTGATACCGCTTTTGGAAGATACCTATGAAAACACGCGTTTACCCATATACCGTGGATTTACGCCGAAAGAAATCAAAGAACGCGGATTAAGCGAATGAAAAAAATAAGGGAAAACCGAATTCGGTTTTCCCTTTCAGATTGTTGCAAAAGTCTATAAGACTTTTCGGGCGAAGCCCGATTTTAATAA
>ERZ857757.1589-NODE-1589-length-17353-cov-3.712105_pt1 | contig 17353 bp, 11 predicted proteins | sample MGYA00519764_ERZ857757 | MGnify/ENA primary metagenome ERZ857757 (study PRJEB31778, sample SAMEA3449359) | human gut metagenome | biome: human gut; feature: human-associated habitat; material: faeces | place: United Kingdom | collected 2010/2012 ... | reverse complement strand
GCTTTTACGTCACACACAGGTTCTTTGTTACTTTCTTCACTGAAGAAAGTAACGTCCCCCTCGTCCCCCCTCGTCCCCTCGTTCCTCACTTCGCCGCGTGGGCGTACTCCGCCATAAAGCGCGTGCGGAAGTCGGGCGCGGGAACAGCGCCGCCGCGCAGCACAGCCTCCAGCGCGCAGCCGAATACCGGCGGCACGTCGGCGCGGATCATCCGCGCGCGGGGGGAGGCCTTGGCCGTGACGGACTGCGCATACTCCGGGAACGCGGCAAAAATGCCGCCGCTCATCACCACATCAAAATCGCCGGGGAAATAGCGCTCCGCCGCCCAGGTCAGCTCCGACAGCGCCGTGCTGCCGCGCTCAAAGATCTCGCGGCTGACGCAATCCCCCTGCCTGCGCCCCTCGAACACGCAATGCGCAAAGGAGGCGATGTAGGGCCGGCCGCCGCTGTAAATGGCGGGAATATTGCCCTCCGGCGATACGCCGCCCATCTGCGCGCGCACCAGATCGTACAAAACCGTCTTGGGGCCGCGCCCCTCCACCTGCTTGATGGCAGCCAGGATCGCGTCCCTGCCCAGGATAAACCCGCTGCCTACCGTATCGATCAAATACCCCAGCCCGCCGATGTGATACAGCGCATCGGGCGTGCGCGCAAACAGGCTGCACCCCGTGCCGCACACAATGCAGCAGCCCGGCGCCTGCCCCAGCATGGAGGAGATCATCCCCCAGCCGTCATCCTCCAGATACAGCGGCCAGTCGGCAAAGGCCGCGCGCAGCGGCCCGCGCATGGCCTCGCCATAATAATTCATGGATGCGATGCCGCAAAAGGCATAGTCCGGCTTGCCGCCGGGAATGTGCTGCGCCACCCGGCGCAGGGTGGCGACAGCGCGGCGCAGCGCCTCCTCCAGCCCCATATCCATGGCGTTGCAGCCCAGGCTGATATCCCGCAGAAGGATCCGCCCGCTCTCATCCAGCAGCAGCGTTTCAGTCTTGGTGCCGCCCGCGTCCAAAGCGATAAAATAGCCCATGGCGCGCTCCTTTATTACTTAAAGCTGTGCGAGGTCAGCTGGCCGCCGCCGCGCACATCCTCCCGGCTGCCATCCAGCGCGGGGTCCACATAGCAATCAAACCAGTGCGTCAGCCGCGCCTGCATGGCCTGCCGCAGCGCCTGCAGGGCAGGCTCGTCAATGCGGTTATCGCGCTCGCCCGGATCGTTCACCAGGTCGTACAGCTCGTCCGGCCCATCGGGATAGCGGTGCACCAGCTTCCACTCGCGGGTGCGGATCATGCGCACGGGGCCGTACTCATCGTATACCACCACCTCGTCGCGGAAGGAATCGCTCTCGCCCGTCAGCACGCGGGCAAAGGAGCGTCCGGGCAGCTCCTTCTTGGGCTGATAGGGCACGCCGCAGATTTCAAGCAGGGTGGGCATGAAATCATAGTGGCTCACCATGGTCTGGCTGACCACGCCCTGGGGGATGTGCCCCGGCCAGGCAAAGATGCCCGGCACCTTGACGCTGGTTTCATACATGTTCATAGGATAGGTGCCATTACCCTTGCCCACGATGCCGTGATGGCCCATGTTGCTGCCGTTATCGCTGGTGAACACGATCATCGTGCTGTCCAGCAGGCCGTCGGCCTCCAGCCGGTCGAGGATGCGGCCCACGTTCGCATCCATGGCCGTGACCGCCGCGTAATAGCCGCGCTGGCTCTCGCGGCAGTAAGGCAGCCAGGTTTCGCGGATGGGCGCGTAATTGGCATGGATAAAGCGGATGCCGGGATGCGGCTTCTTCTTCCAATCGGCAAAGGAGATATCGCAATCGGGCACCCAGGGGTGGATATCCTCAAAGGGGATGGAATCGAAGGGGCAATCGCGATACAGCTCGTAATACTCCTTGGGATGGCATTCCTCCGCCCAGGGGGAATGCGGCGCGGTAAAGTGCACGGCCAGGCAGAAGGGCTGCTCCTGATTGCGGATATCCAGGAAGCGCAGGGCGTTATCGGCAATGTAGTTGGTCACATAGCAGTTGCGCTTCATGGTCATTTCGCCGTTTTCCAGCACAACGGGGAACATATAGTTTTCGCCGCCGTTGGCCGTGGTGCGCCAATAGGTAAACCCGGCCTGGGGGGTGAAGCTATCGCCCATGTGCCACTTGCCCGACAGCCCGCACTCATAGCCCGCATCGGCCAGATAATCGGTAAAGGCGTCCTTGCCGCGCAGATAGTGGATGGCGCGGTCGCCCTGGAAGGATACGCGCGGCCAGATGTACTCAAACGGGGGATTCTCCATGCGGAAGCCCTCGCGCAGCTCCTGGGACAGCACGCTTTCATCCAGCAGCCCCTTGGCCAGCCAATCGTGCACGCCGTGCTGGGAGGGAATCTGCCCGGTATAGACGCTCATGCGCGCGGGCGAGCAGACGGGCGACACGCAGAACAGGTTTTCCATGCGCATGCCCATGGCGGCCAGTCGATCCAGATTGGGGGTGTGGATTTCGCTGTTGCCGGCGCAGTGCATGGCCCATGCGCCCATATCGTCGGTCATGATGAAAAGCAGGTTGGGGTGCTCAGGGGCTTTCGGCATGGCTTGTGTCTCCGATCCTTCCTTTTGTTTTGACTGGCTTATTCCTTGATGGAGCCCATCATGACGCCCTTCATGAAGTACTTTTGCACAAAGGGATAAATGCACAGGATGGGCACGGTGCTGATGATGATCATGGCGTACTTGACCAGCGTGTCCAGGTACAATACGTCCGCGGCGTCGTTGCCGGCGGCGTTATTGGCGTTGTTGATGTTGATCAGCAGGATCTCGCGCAGGAACAGCTGCAGCGGGAACTTGCTGCGATCCTGCAAATAGATCATCGCGTCAAACCAGCCGTTCCACTGCGCCACGGCGTAGTAGAGCACCATCACGGCGATGGTGGCCTTGGCGCAGGGCACAATGATGCGGAAGAGGATGGTAAAATCCCCCGCGCCGTCCAGGCGCGCGGATTCCTCCAGGCTTTGCGGGATGGCGCGGAAGGAGGTGCGCATCACGATCATGTTCCAGGTGCTGATTACGCCAGGCAGGATGACCGCCATACGGGTATTATACAATCCAACGCCCTTGACGACAAGGAATTTGGGGATCATGCCGCCGGAAAAATACATGGTGAATACCACCAGCAGCGTAAACAGCTTTTTGAACATCAGCTTGGGGCGGGACAGCGTGTACGCGCCCAGGCAGGAAAAGAAGATGCTCAGCACCGTGCCCACCACCACATAGAAGATGGTGTTGGCATAGCCGATGCCCACATTGGGGTTTTGCAGCATGGTGCGGTAGCCATGCAGGCTGAAGCCCAGCGGCCGCCACAGCAGGCCATTGTGCATAAACAGCCGCACAGGATCGGAAATGGAGCCGACCAGCACGTACCACAGCGGGTACAGGAACACAACGGTCAGCACAAACAGCAGCGCGTAGTTGAGCACGTCAAAGAGACGGCTGCCAAAGGATTTGCTTTCTACCATATCAGCGCCCTCCCCTTACCAAAGGCTTTCCTTGACAACGTGCTTGGAGAAATAGTTGGCCGAGCACAGGATGATCACATTGACCAGCGAGTTGAACAGATCCACCGCCGCGCCAAAGCTGTAATCGTTATTCTTCAGGCCCCGGCGATACACATAGGAGGATACGATATCGGATACCTCCCAGGTCATCTCGTTGTAGAGCAGGATGGTCTTTTGATGGCCCTCGCCCATGATGTGACCCATGCGCATGATCAGCTGCACGGCGATGATGGGCACCAGCGCGGGCAGGGTGACGCTGAGCATCTGGCGGAAGCGCCCCGCGCCGTCGATGGCCGCGGCCTCGTACAGGCTCATATCCACCGAGGACAGCGTGGCCAGGTACAAAATACTGCTCCAGCCCATCTGCTTCCAGATGCCGCTGGCAATGTAGATGGTGCGGTAATAGCGCGGCTCGGCCAGGAAATTCAGGTGCGGCTTGCCTGCCAGATCGCGGAACACATTGAACAGACCCGTGGAGGCGGCGAAATCGCTGATCATGCCGCACATGACCACCAGGGAGATAAAGTGGGGCATGTAGCTGACCGTCTGCACCACGCGCTTGTAGGGGTTGCAGCGCACCTCGTTCATCAGCAGGGCAAAGATGATGGGCATGGGAAAGCCGATCAGAATCTGCAATAGGCTGATCACCAGGGTGTTGCGGATGGTGCGCCAGGCATAGGTGCCGGTGAGGAACTCCTGAAAATGCTCCAGCCCCACAAACTTGGACTTGGCGATGCCCTTGAAGGGCTTGTAATTCTGGAAGGCGATTACCAGCCCGCCCATGGGCGCATAGTGGAAGATCAGGTAAAAGGCCAGCACCGGCAGCCACATCAGATACACCATTTTGTTCTGCCGGAAATCCAGCGCCAGGCGCTGGAAGAAAGTCTTTTTGTGGTAGGTTACCGGCGGGCGGTCGTTGACAATCTGCGACATGCGTAATCCCCTCCCTGGGTATAGAATGCGGGAAGCGCCGTGGGGCGCTCCCCGCGATGAGTAGCCGCCGGGGGAAATTTGCCTTCCCCCAGGCGGTTCAATTTTTGCGTTAGCGGCTCAGATAGCGGTCATAAGCGCCCTGCGTAATTTCCACCGCGCGGCTCAGCTTATAAGCGGCCAGCTGCTGCACATAAGCGTCCCAACCGGTCTCCAGATCGGCCTCGCCGCGGATGAACTTGAGCGACATTTCGCTCACGTAGGTATCCACGTTGCTCATGATCTTCAGGAGCTCGTTGTTTTCATCGGTGGTCAGGGTCACGCTGGTGGGCATCAGCCAGGCGTTGTCCCAGTTCTCGCGGTCGGCGTACTGCAGGCGCAGCGCCACGGCGGTCTCGTCGCGCAGCAGGTTGGGGCTGCACTGGGTATCGGGGATGCGCTTGCAGGGCCAGTAGGTCATGCGGCACACATTGTGCATGATGGAGGTTTCGTACAGCTCATTGTGGATCACCCAATCGGTGAACTTAAAGCCGCCCTGATCGTCCGTCGCCACCCAGGACAGGCCCTCGGGGCCGCGATTGGCAAACACGGAGCCTTCGTCGGTGTAGGTGTAGTTGAGGAACTGGCACACGATGGGCAGCAGCTTCTCATCGCAGGCGGTGGTGACCACGGTGCAGTAGCCGTTGTTCACGTTCACGCCCAGGTTGTACACATGGATCTTGGCGTCCTCGCTGTAGGACTGGAAGGGGGTCTTGGCGATGGGGGTGCCGGAAGCCTTGGAATCGGAATAGGCGTTGCCGATGGGCACAACCAGGCAGCCCACGGTGCCGGCGGAGTAGAGCTTGCGGATCTGGGCGTTGCCGATGGTGCCAAAGTCCGTGCCCATGTAGCCCTTTTCATACCAGCTGTGCATGCGGGCCAGGAAATCATGCCACTCCTGGCTGTCGGCATAGTACTTGACGGTGCCGTCTTCCTGATAGAAGCCCTGATACACGTTGTAGCCCGCGCCCAGGGTGGTGAAGGTCTTGTCCTTGCTGGTCAGGAAGGGGGTAACGCCGGGCTTGGTATCCTTGACCTTCTGCAGGTATTCCTCCAGCTTGTCAAAGGTGGTGATCTGGGCGGGATCGATGCCGAATTCCTCGCACCAGTCGGGGCGCACCACCAGGCAGTCCGCCAGGGAGTCGTACTCGTCCTCGTAGTAGTAGAAGCCCAGCACCTTGCCGTCCTCGTTGTAGAACTGGCGGCGCACGTCATCGTTTACGTTGATCAGCTTGTAGTAGTCGGGGGCGTTCTCCTCCAGATAGGGGGTCAGGTCGTAGATCAGCTCGTCGTCATAGGCAGCCACCGCGCCGCCATTGTAGAACTTTTCCAGGTCCACAATGATATCGGGCAGCTCGCTGCCGGCCAGCATCATGCCGAAGCCCTCGCCCGCCGCGCCATAGGTGGGGTGCATCATTTCAAGCTCGATGCCCGTCACCTCGGAGAAGCGCTGGTACACCGGGTTCTCCATATAATTGGTGAACACCTGGGACGCGCCCGCGTTCATCTCCATCCACACCTTCAGCTTTACGGGCTTGTCGGTCTTGATGGGATAGGTTACATCGGCCAGCGCCGCCCCGGCGGACAGCAGCAGGCACAGCGCCATCAGCAATGCAATCAGCTTTTTCACGTTGGTTTCCTCCTTAAATTCTTTAGTCGTACACTCACGGAATTACACGATGTGATATGTACAAAATGGATGGTTTGATTATGCAACACGCCATTCAAACATTTCAACCGCTTTGCAGAATCGCACAGCGAATTGCCATATGACCGTCAAATTGCTCATTTTTGTTCAAAATGCGCCAGTTTCGATCATGAAACGTGCCTTCGCCGCTCCCGCATACGGCAGCCACCGCGGAATGATGAACAAAGCGCTCATCCCCTACATGACAGCTTCCCCCTGTCCTTATGCTCATACAGGCCAGTTTGCTGCTCCGTCCGCCCTCCTGTGAAGGATTTGTAAATCCATCCAGCCGCCGCTTGCATTTTAAACGGCCAAATGATATGATAAATCTGTGCAAAACCATTCCATCTGCAAAGGAGATATAATAATGAAGAAACTGCTTTCCCTGGCGCTTTCCCTGCTGTTGGCGTGCAGCCTGTGCACCGCCCTGGCCGCCGATTACAGCGACGTATTTACCAACTTTGACCTGCGCGACAGCTGGACTGCCGCCACGGAGATCACCTTTACCGATACGGCCGTGACGATCAACGGCAGCGGCGCGGCAGCCGACGGCACGGTGGTCACCATCACCGCCCCCGGCGTATACAAGCTGCAAGGCTCCTGTGCCGACGGCCAGGTGCTGGTGGAGATCGACAAGGCCGAGAAGGCCCAGCTGGTGCTGGCCGGCCTGACCCTGACCTGCCAGAGCTCCGCGCCCCTGTACGTGCTCTCGGCTGACAAGGTGTCCCTCACCCTGGCCCCCGACACCGTCAACACCTTTACCGACGGCAAGGCCTACACCGCCGCCTTTGAAAAGCAGCCCAACGCCTGCATCTGCTCCCGCGACGACCTGGTGATCAACGGCACGGGCACGCTGAACGTGCAGGGCAACTTCAACAACGGCATCGGCACCAAGAACGACCTGCGCATCGCGGGCGGCGTCATCACCGTATCCGCCGTCAAAAACGCCCTGAAGGGCAACGATTCCGTGGCCATCCAGAACGGCGCCATCACCCTGACCGCCGGCAAGGACGCCATCAAAGCCGACAACGAGGATAAGCCCGACAAGGGCTATGTGTACATCGCGGGCGGCGATATCCGCATCACCGCGGGCGACGACGCCATCCAGGCCACCCAGGATGTGACCATCACCGGCGGCGCTCTCACCGTCACCGCCACCGGCAAAGCCGTCAACTCCAAAGGCTCCCAGGACATCGCCAGCGGCGTGATTAATGGGAAATAAAGCGTAGTCCACCCGATAACCTGCAAATTAAAGCGGCTGAACGAAAAGTGCTTTCGTCCAGCCGCTTTAATTATAAGCTGCGTGCTTACGTCATGTTCAGATTTCCTTATGATCAATCTATGCTGTGTACCCCTGCGCAGAAAGGGTAAAGTATGGTATTAAGGAGTTCTCCACGCTCTCCTTTGCACGAGGAATAATTGACTTCGTTTACTGCACATGTATGAGCTGAAAAAGAAGCGCGCTTCATTCAGTCAAGTAAAACAATTGCATTTTAGCTTGCCGCAAGGGGGCGGAGATACAGAGTCTGCTGCTTGTATGAAGTGTATCCGGATTGTCATGCAGAAAGGGGCATATGAGAAGCACAATAGATAGAAAGAACACTCCCGTTTTCTTCACCGCTGCTGGCTTGACGAACTGAGAAGGCACGCCAGCATCGCAAGCGCGAGCATTCTTCTAAGCAGTATAGGCATGCGTCTCCCCCGTTTTTCCCATTTCCAAGCAGCATCGCAGGCACACAATAGCTATATAAAACAAAAACCCGCCGCAGTGATGCGGCGGAATGGCTAATCTGGTGAACTATGATACATGGGACGATGCACCTTGTAGGGGACAATACGCATTATAACCTGGTCATGATTCTCCTTATGCTCTCGCAAAACATCAATTTTTATCAAGCACTATTTCCTTGTTGTCAAACATTGAGGAGTATTCTTTCAACATTTTCGCTAACTGCCGTAGTTCGTCTCATCTGCCGTATCGATCAGGCTGCAATTGTGCAGTTCGATCACATAGCCGTCGTTCAGACACTCGCTGATTTCTTCGTTCAGCTGCAGCATATAGCGCTCTCCGACGTCCAGCGTGATATCCTGCATAAGCGTAGATACAATATAATAAGCGTCGTGCCTATTATCTGCAACGATTTTATAATAAGCTTCAGGGGCCCCCCGAAAATCGATTCCGCAAATCTGGCGGCCATTGAAAACGGTGGTATCCACCATATTAATAGAAGAAACAGGCGTAAAAATGCACGGCTCGGACAGAGAGATATTTGCCTGCATGGGCAGCAGCACAGCATAAGGCGCGTTTTGTCTGCCGCTTATCCGATGCTCCAGGAGCTTTCCGCTGACGTTTTGTATTTTCACGATCGCATCCTGCCCCTGCTGTGCAGAAATGCGCCACAGCCCGGCAGGCAGATTCTCCCCAATGGTGTAGCTGCCTGCCGCAAGCGTTCGCTGCGCTTCATCAGGCAGCAGAATGCTGTCAAACGGCATGGTGGATGCGTATCTGCTCAAAATAAAGCCGTCGTAATTTCCATACTGAATCTGCAAAAACTCGCCTGCATAGCCAATCAGTTTCAGTGCTCCCCCATTTTCGACGACATCTCCATGCTTGCTCAGATCACAATCCTCCAGTGATTCGATAAAGCCATTTGGATCTACAAACGGCTCGCCCAGTTCAAAGGAGGCAAAGGCAAAGCCGATTGGCTCAATCTTGGCTGCACCAGTTCTTTTCAGCTGCGATGTTTTCATATACCCTTCCGCACACAGAAAAACGCGGCACCATTCCGGGCCATACTCCAGCATATAGACCTGCGCGCCGGGATAATAAAAGCCCGCAATTTGCTTCTGCGATTCCTCCGGCGCGCGATAATAATAGCACTTTTCGCCTTCGTCTCCTATCACAGAAGCCACAATCAGCCGCTTTCTTCCTGGCTCCTCCGAAGCGCCTGCAGACAGACACGTGCAAGCGCACAACAGGATAATCAGCATAAGCAGCACAGCAGCTTTTTTCATGAAGCGTCACCCCTTTCATAGAAATATAACGTTTGCTTTACTAATTTTCTTCCCCAATTTTCCCTAAAGTATAAATAAGCATGGCATCATCCTGACAGTAATTTGGCAGTAATTTGGCATGACTATGGCAGCATATTGTCACTTTTGAAATTGGGTGAATACAAATATAATACGAGCTGAAACTAGGAGTCGCGACTGATGTTTCTCAGAACCAATATACTAAGACTAACAAAGGATGAGCAATGAAAGGAGTAAGCTAACATGGCAGAAGCTAATATGGCCCGCAACGGCAAGTTTGGCAGAGGGCTAAGTGGATGGACTACGAGTGGTGTTGAATTGTCAAACAACTAAGGGATGAATGGTTCAAAGTGTGCTAAATATACGTTTGAAAATGGGAACGTGGGATCCCTGCAGCAAGTTTTTCCGATTGAACCTGCATGTGTCTACAAGGTGACTTGTTGGATCAAATGGGAGGGTTGTCGACAGCTGGCTATTGCGCAGAGTGGGCGCGATGGATGGGAGTTTTCATATTTTCCGTTTGATGATAGTATGCTGTATTTGAACCACTTTCCGCCTTCAAACGACCACGGATGGCTGGCAAAAATATGAAGTGAGCGTGCTTCAGGCGCTGTTTTGCGATACTTTGGACGGAACCTTGCATTGTGGACGATACCCTGCTATCGTCCAAAGTAGGGTGCATTTCTTGATAAGTCTCTGATTTCGACCCCGAAAAGCAGCCATGAGCAGACTAAAAAAGGGTGGAAAGTGGAAACTTCCATCTGACAAAATGACGCCGAGCAGTCCGCTTCTTGCGCTTATATCCCATATTGGGTAGTTATAGTCTATATTTTGACAGCTTATCAGCCTATAAATGCAAAAAGAAATCCCCATGCTTTGTATCAAAACATGAGGATTTAGTTGGCTAATTTGGTGAACTATGATACATGGGACGATGTGCCTTGCAGGATGCAACAGAGGGTGCAAATAGGCACACAAACGAAAAAATACCGCTATTCTTTAAAAGTTATGTTATTTTTGTTCTACACCATAGCAGACCAGTCCACGGCTTTGCATACGCATTTCGACCTTGTTTCATCAGTAATTTCTTCACACCATATTATCCGCCATGCCGGTATCGCTTTGGATGCTCCTAACCGTCTTAGTGGATACGTTTCCCTCAGCGTAATCCGAAACAAGAATGCCGTAATCGGCGCTGAAATTCATCTCAACGGCGGTATCCGTTTTCTGCAGCAGGCTAATCTCGAATATTTCCCTTGAGCGATGGATTTGCATCTATCCACTGTCTCGCAGTTTTACCAAACAGCGCAACGTTCAGCATATCAGCCTCACTGGCATAGGTAAATGCAATCTGCGCAGGCGTTAACGCGGGCGGCAAAAGATTTTCTTTTATTGCGTCCGTATGAATGCGATAATTTAGCTTTGCCACTTCCCGGTTCAGGTTCCAGCCAAGAGAAAGACGACTGCTCTCATCATATTTCAGGCGCTTATAGTCCTTGATAATGTACAGTTTAAACTCTGCCGAAATCCATGATGCAAATTCAAAGGCAATATCTGAATGCGCAAAGGTTCCGCCATATCGTCCTGCCTTCGATACAATTCCTATGGCATTTGTGTGATCAATCCACTTTTTGGGCGACATTGTGAAGGCGTTCGCTCCAGCCTGGTTTCTAAACCCCTCGAATTCGATGGGGTTAAAATTCGGATTGTGGAGACTTTCCCACAGACCAAGGAATTCTATCACATCCCGCCCACGCATCCAATTTTGGATAACGGCAGTGGGATCGTCACTCTTATATCGTGCAATATCGGTCAGTGACAGGTATTCATTCTGATAATCCTCAGTATAAATGCCAATGTCAACGCCCTTTGCATGAATAATATCTTTCTGAATTTTCTTTGGCATTGTTGAAAACTCTCCTCTGCATGAAGATAGTAACATTATAGCATACATTGGGTACATAAGGAAGCGCTTTAGAGAAACCTCCAATTCGGCTGCACTTCAACCTTCGTCACGTTGCCTGTCCAGCTAATGGCGTTCTGCCCCGGCAGCAGCGTTGGAAAGTCCCCGCTCATGCAGCTATTCATGCTGGTTGTGTCCTTATAGGCTTCCATGAGCGGAGTATCCAGCGTAATGCTGTCTGTAATACCGTCCAGTTCCACTATGGTCATGCGTACCATAAGGGTGATTTCACCGGAACCGTACACCGTAATGACCGGCTCAGAATAGACGCTGCCGGGGTTGTTGACGAATGTGCCAGAGGCCGTTACAGTGATTTCCGGCACATTCTCCTGATACCAGAACGGTTTGCAGCGAAAGTTTACGGCGAATGACCGGTGCGGATTGCCCCGCAGAATTTTCTCGAAGGGAATCTGATTCACAATCCGGGCAAAATAAAAGCCGCCCGGCCTGTTGGCGAAGGCGACTTTCCCGCATCCCTTCAGGTAGGAAGCGATGGCGCGAATGTTACTTGGATCAGAAATCATGCACTGCGCGGTCAGAATCAGATCATCATAAACGTCGTCTCCTTCCAGCGTTGTCAGGCTGCCCGGTCTGCCGGGTACATTCGTAAACGTCGCGCGTTCGGCGGGAATGGTGATCGGCGGCTGTTCCAGCACATGAATGCCGTATTCCGTGCATTTCTTACCATTCCAAGAAAACCAGTCGTTCAAAAAAACACCTCCGGAATTTCAAAAGCGCTGCCCATAGCGGCAACGCTTCAGAAATGTCAGAAAATTATAATTTAGTTTTTCAGACAGCCAATTGGAATGACATACACGCCATCCTTGCGGCGATACGCAAAGTCTCCTGTTCCAGTCAGCACCATCAGGAAAGATGGCGCATACATTTTATCTGTGTCGATCTTCTCCTCCAGCGCTTTGAGGCTTCTGGCTCCTTCCTCTATGAGCCTGTCACCGCCAAGTTTGATCTCTATCAATCCATATCTGCCGTTTCTTAAATGAATCACAGCATCACATTCCTGGCCTTCTTTATCCCGGTAGTGATAAACCTCACCGTTCAGGGCATCTGCAAATACGCGAAGATCCCGAACGCAGAGCGTTTCAAAAAGAAAGCCGAAGGTTTTCAGATCGTTTACCAGATCATTTGGGCCGATCCCCAGTGCGGCAGCGGCAATTGACGGATCAATGTAGTAACGAGTGTCGGAAGAACGAATAGCCGTTTTTGAACGAAGATTTGGATTCCATGCGGGCATGTCTTCTACAACAAAAATTTTTCGCAGCGCGTTCAGATAGGAAGCTACTGTTTCCTCATTGATAGAGGTTTCATCGTTTGCCGCAATATCCTGTGCCAATGCAGTATTCGGAACCTGTCCTCCTTGATTGCGTGCATAAGAACGCATCAGTCTGCGAACTCGTTCAGGATTCTTCTGTACGTTATCCGCCCGATTGATGTCAGAGTGAATGACCGCGTCATAATAATCCCGTGCCTGATCCAGCGCAATTTCTTCTCGCATATCTACAGCTTGCGGCCAGCCTCCTCTGCACACCAGAAAGGCCAGACGATCGATATCTAGATTCGAACTTCCCTCTAAATCGGATGTGCCCGCAAAGAGCTCCTTCAGACTGGCTTCTCCCGTAGAATCGCCCGACTCATACAGACTCATAGGGCGCATCGTAAGCCATGTAAAGCGGCCCGTTCCTGAGTGCGTGATTTCTCTGGTGTCTGCTGGAACGGCAGATCCTGTTAATATAAACTGCCCTAATTCTCCACGATGGTCCACTTCAAAACGAATCGCATCCCACAATTTAGGTGCGAGCTGCCATTCGTCAATCAGCCGTGGCGTTGCCCCCTTGAGCAGACGCTTCGGGCTGAGCTCAGACATGGTTATGTTTTGTTCCTTCTTTTCAGGATCATCCATGTACAATATGCTGGCGGCAATCTGTTCCGCAGTAGTAGTCTTGCCGCACCATTTAGGGCCTTCAATCAAAACTGCGCCCTTTCCTTCCAGCTTCCGCTTCAGAATATCATCGGCAATTCGTTTCCTGTACTGCACCATTCTGGACACCTCGCTTTACCGTACTGACTATAGTATACGTTAAACGGCGCATTTATTCAAGCCTTTTCCGATTGATGGCGAGATAATTTTCCGACGATTGGCAGAGCTTTGATCCGATTAATGTCGAATTTTTCATCTGCCATATGACATGAAAAGTGCATGGGTAAAAAGCATGGAAAACTACAAGAGTCTCAGCCCTTTTCCGCGCTGCTGCCGTCTGGTCAGCGTCGCAATTTCTACCGCCAGAGAGCGGATGTCCTGCTCGTCCCGCACCACCATCTGCTGTACCTGAATGGTGGAGGACACGTTGTTGTTATAGGTTTTGCGGTTATCGCTGCTGCTTTGGACAATGGAGCCTTCCCGCGCTTCGCCGGTCAGAAAGCGGGAAGCATTGCGGATGACCCTGGCTTGCTCCTTGCTTTCCTTCAATACGCCCGCGCCAAAACCGCGCATGACCATTGTACCGACTTCATCCCGAAAAACCTGCGAAGGGCTCTTGATTTTCAGTTCCTTTTTCGCAGCGTTCACGGCTTCGCGGGCAGCGGAGCGCATGGCGGAGATCACGCCGGAGCGTCCGGCAAGGATTCCTGCTCTCAAGCCTGCCATGGCATTTACGCCTGCAGAACGAAGCGTATTCCTGTTCAGGCTGGACTGAACAGCCGAGCGCACATTCGTAGCAAGAGAACGCCCTGTACCCGCCATGGGGTAAGAAGTCATCGCATTGCTCAAGCCCTGCGCCGCAGCCGTACCGGCGTTTTTCAGGCTTTCGCCCGTCAGTGCGGTCTGCAAAGCGGATTCAATGCCGGAAGCTGCGTCCTGCGCGTCAGCGGAGAAGTCATATCCGCTCATGCCTTCGCCTACACCCGCCGCGACATACTCGCCGGTGGGCTTGACACGTTTGGAGGGCGATTCAATCTGCAGCGCCGTGTTCAGCGCGGTTTCCAGATTGGCAGCTACCATCTCTGCATCGCTGTCAAAGCCCGCTTCCGTCATGCCCTGTGCAATGCCCTCGCGAATATGCGCACCCGTATCGGTCACGTCCAGCCCATTCAGGAATTCCACGATGGCCTGCAGATTTTCCATATCTTCTTTCGGAACCTGTTCACCCTGCTGAATGGCGCTGACCACCTCGGCAACGTAAGCCGACATTTCGGCCACGGTTTCAGGATTGAAGTCCGACTTCATGCTCTGATCCAGGATGCCAAGGTCGGTGCTGGCACCAAATACGGAAGCCCAGAATTTGTCCCACCAGTTGTAATCCAGCGTTTCCTGATAGGATTGGATGCGCCCCAGTGCGCTGTCGACCATATCCATGGTTGTAGTGGGCATAATGCCCGCCCACGCTTCCTGCCACGAACCGCCCAGCTTATAGGTTTCATCGACTACAGGCGAAAGCGCGTCTATGGCTTTCTTTGTCCCGGTGATCTCGGGCGTAATCAGAATGTGCAGCGTACCGTCCTGATCAAGACTGGCCACCGTGCTGGCGTCGACGGTTCCGTCCGGCACAGCCTCAATGGGCACTTCCACGCCGTCTTTCCAGAATTTCACCTTGCCGTCAGCCATCAGCTTGTCCAGTTCACCGTCAGGCAGCTCCCCCAGACGCACAGGCAGTTCAAGCGTCAAATCAGGATTATTCTGAAGTTGCCGATAAGCCAGATAATCATACCCGGTGATAATGACCTGCGTTTTCGGCTTGGGCACGCTTACACCCTCGGCTTCCCTGTATTCGGTGATGTAGACAGTAAAGGACGGCAGCAGCTGAGTTTTGTCGCAGCCCGTCGCCTCGGCGTACCGGCTGACGATGGCTTCAATCTGTTCCGGCGTAAGGGCGGAAAGATCGACGTTCTCCGCCTGCAGGTATTTCGTCACCATGGCAGTTACGTCATCCGGGGTCAGCGCCGCAGTAAGCGCACCGCCCGTCGCTTCCTCATAAGCCATGACGAATGCGGTCAGACCTTCAGGCGAAAGCGCGGAAATATCCACGCCCTGCTGTTCAGCGTATTGCGAAACGTAGGCGACGATTTCGTCCGGCTTCAGCAGGGAAACGTCCGCGCCGGAAGCCAGTTCCTTGTAGCCCGCGACCAGACATTCCGCGATTTCAGGAGTCAGTCCTGATACATCCGCACCGCCCGTAATTTCAGCGTACTTTTCGACGTAGGCGATCAGCCCCTTGGGCTTGAGGGCGGCTGTACTGGCCCCTTCGGGCACTTCGGTGTAACTGGAAATGAAAGCATCCACATTGACCTGCTGGTCGCCGGTAGACAGCCCGGTAATAATGGCTTCGGTAGTGATCGCGCCGGGGTTCCGGGCGAATTCATCCCATCGCGCCTGCGCGCCGGTCATGTCGAGGTCGGTGGCAATTTTCAGGACTTCCTCCGGCAAGGCTTCGCCGAACATGCTGTACAGGCCGGGCAGGTCGGTCTTGATGAGATCCAGATAGCTGACAATCCCCGCGAACTGATCCAGCTGCGTGGAAAAGTCGATATCCGGGAACAGCGCCTGTACCTCTGCTTCGCTCATTCCGCTGTCCAGCAGAGCCTGAATCTGCGTCATCAGGGAGAGGTATTCCGTCAGCGCACCTTCATCCATACCGGCAGCGAGCGCCTGAAGATCCGCCAGCAGCGCAGGCTTCTCGCTTTCGCTGGCCATGCTGTATTCGCGCAGCTTCGTAAACAGCTCGTCTACCTGCTGACTGGCCTGCTGAATCTCCGGCTGGTTCCAAACAGGCATGACGATGGCAGAGAGCGTTTCGGCGTATTCCTGCGCAGCAGCTTTCCGTTCCTCATTGTAGCGGGAATTCAAGTCTTCCAACGCTTTCTGGCGTTCGGTTTCATCCTCGATCAGCTGGATGAGGCCGTATTCCTTGTCGTAGCGCTCATCGATCTGAGCGTTGATGGCCGCCATGCCTTCGGCAGCAGCTGTTACCGCGTTTTCATAGACAGAAACATCTGCGTCCTGTTTTCCACGAGCCTGCGCACGTGCGACCTCTGCTTCCAGCTTCTGCTGGATGGTATCGAAGCCGTCCACGTCCTCCTGGGTCAGGTGATACTTGATTTCAATGGCCTCACGGGTGTCGATCAGCTCCTGCAAGCGGATTTTTTCCTTTTCGGTTAGGAAACCATTCTGGCGCTTTTTCAGCAACCGCGCAATCTCCGCGTCCATCTGATCAAGCATCTGAATGTCCGCTGCCAGCCCCTGAGATACGCTGGTATAGCCATTCTTGTCGGCGGTCTGCTTGAGCGCCTGCAGTTCGGTGCGCGTACTGTCCGTCAGGCTTTTGAAGGAATCCGTCCAATGGGCGACAATCTCGTTACTTTCCTTCTCGCCATCCGTCCAGACGGCCAGCAGACCATCCAGCCACTTCTGCGCGGACTGCCGGCCGCGGACAAAGTCGCTTTTCGACATGCCGAAGAAGGACAGCCCTTCACTGCTGCCATAGAAAGTCTCTGCGGCGGCGTCCTTCCACTGCTTCGCCGTCTCTTCCATGCCCTTGAGTGCTTCCCTGGCCTGCTTCGCGCCGGAAACATAATCCGCCAGCGCAATGGTTCCTGCGACCACTGCGGCGGCGACGGCGAACCATACGGCAGGGGACTTACCCAGAACCGTCAGAAATCCCTTCCAGCCGCCGCCTGCCTTGCCCACCGACGTGGCGAACTTGCCGAAAGCAGTGGATACGGAGCCCACGCCCTTCGTGATCTTCCCCAGCGCCAGCAGTACGGGACCGGCTGCGGCGGCATAGGCTGCAAACTGAATGATCTGCCTGCGCTGAGCTTCGTCCATGGAGAGGAATTTCTGGAGCAGCTCTTCCGCGCCGTCAATGAGGCTGCGAATAGTGGGATTCAGGTCGTCCCCGATCTGCTGCCCGAACAGCAGCGCCGTGTTCTTGAGGTTCTTCAGCTTGCTCTCCGTGGTGGCGTAGCGCTTATTGGCCTCCTCGGACAGGGCAGTATTCTTTTTCCATGCGGAGGTAGCCATGCTCTGCGCCCGGGAGAAGAGGTCGGTGGCGTTCACGGCGCGGAGCATGGTGTCGCGCAGGCGTACCTCTTTAATGCCGATCTCGTCCAGCACTGCGATGGCGCTTTCGCCCTCGTCGTCCAGTTTGG
>ERZ857757.1582-NODE-1582-length-17414-cov-4.063713_pt1 | contig 17414 bp, 11 predicted proteins | sample MGYA00519764_ERZ857757 | MGnify/ENA primary metagenome ERZ857757 (study PRJEB31778, sample SAMEA3449359) | human gut metagenome | biome: human gut; feature: human-associated habitat; material: faeces | place: United Kingdom | collected 2010/2012 ... | reverse complement strand
GCCATCGCCGGGGCGCCCGCCGACCAGCAGCTGCGCGCGTTGAAGAAGTGCATCAAGAAGGGGCTTTCGGTGCGTCAGGCCGAAGAGCTGTCCCGTTCGCTCGCGGAGGCTCCGGCCGCCGCGGCACAACCGGCCGAGGACGAAGAGTATCCCGACAGCTACCTGCGGCTGGTCGAGCAGCTGGAGAAATTCTTCTCGCAGGAGATCTCGATCAAACGCGCCAAGAACGGCGGCGGCAAGATCGTAATCGGCTTCGACGACGACAAGGACATCGAACGCTTCATCGAACGGTTCGCCAAACGCTCCTGACACACCGCATGACACGAATCCGGGCCAGACTGCTGCTGCTCGCCGCAACTCTCGTGCTGTGGCTGCCTGCCGGCGCCCAGCTCCACCGCGGCGCGCGCACCATCGTACGGGGCGGCCTGCTCGAAAAACCGGATTCGCTCCGTCCCAAACGCGACTCGGCGGAACTGGCGAGGATCATCCTCCACTACGATTCGGTCGCCACGGCCGGCTACCTCGCCGACTCCGCGGCCGTTTCGGCCCTGCGGACCGACGATCGCCGCTATCTCGATTCGCTGGCGCTGGCCCGTTTCGAAGTCGCCCGGCTGGGCATCGACACCACGCCCAAAACCCGCGCCTTCAAGAAAGGGTGGCTGATGAGCGACTCGATGTCGCTCTCGAAGGTGTGCTGGCTCTCGACCGTGCTGCCCGGCTACGGACAGATCTACAACAAGCAATACTGGAAACTGCCGATCCTCTACGGACTGGTGGGAACCGGACTGGGGCTCTACATCCACGAAAACAAGACCTACAAACCGCTCAAACGGCAGTACGAAGCCTATACGGACGTGAGTCTCTCGCGCACCCCGGAGCTCGACGCCCTGCAATCGCAGATGATCCGCAGCAACACCCGGAGGCAAGCCTATCTCGGAATCACGATCGCCTCGTACATCTATTTCATCGGCGACGCGGCCGTGAGCTACAAGACCAACGACGTGTCGGATGTCAAGAAGGCCACCACGCTGGCCTGCATCTTCCCCGGTGCGGGACAGATCTATAACAGAAGCTACTGGAAGGTGCCGTTCGTCGTGGGCGGATTCGCCTCGATGATCTACTGCATCGACTGGAACAACCGCGGCTACCAGCGCTTCAAGAAAGCCTACAACCTGCTGAGCGACTACGAGCACAATCCGGACAAATATCCCGACGGCCCGACGGACGAATTCCACGGCCGCTATTCGGCGTCGTTCATCCGCAACCTGCGGAACAACTACCGGCGAAACCGCGACCTCTGCATCATCATTTCGGGCGCGCTGTACGTCTTGCAGATCGTCGATGCCCATGTCGATGCCCACCTGAAGGACTACGACGTATCGGACGACCTCTCGATGAACATCGAGCCGCTGATCGACTACACCTATGTCCCCACGCTCGGGGGCAACCGCCCGGTGTTCGGCTTCAACCTGGGCCTCAAATTTTAGACGATGAAGAAATTCCTGACCATAGCGCTGCTTTTGGCCGTCGCCGCCGAGGCGTCGGCGCTCGACCGCAGCCCCCGCAAGAAACGCCGCGACAAGCAAAAGGCCGAAACCGAAGTCCCCGCACCGGCACCCGCCCCGGCGGAAAAGACCGTCTGCCCGGAGCCGGAACCCGACCTCGGCCCAGCACCCGAATCCGCCGAAGAACCGCCCGTCAGCGACATGACGCTGGATTTCACCCCCGAACAGACCGACTCGCTGCTGGCCGTGTGGCGCGAACGCCAGCGTCAGGACGCATACAGCGAATTTTTCAAGCAATACATTCTCGAAGACTCCACCGTGGTAGCGGACACCACCCCCGATTCGGTCTACGCCCGGCGGCTGCTGGACCTCGCATCGCCGATCCAGTTCCCCTACAACAGCATCGTAAAAAGCTACATCAACCGCTACACCGGCTCGCGCTACGGCACGATCAGCCGCATCCTCGGCATGTCGCAGTACTATTTCCCGATCATCGAAGAGGAGCTGCTCCGCGAAGGGCTGCCCGTCGAACTGCGCGCCCTGCCGGTCATCGAGTCGGCGCTCTCCCCCACGGCCGTATCGCCGATGGGCGCCGTCGGACTGTGGCAGTTCATGCCCACGACCGGAAAGAGCTACGGACTGGAAGTCAACTCGCTGGTCGATGAACGCCGCGACCCCTACCGCGCCACGCAGGCCGCCTGCCGCTATCTGAAAGACCTCTACGCCATCTACAACGACTGGTCGCTGGCCATCGCCGCCTACAACTGCGGCCCGGGCAACGTCAACAAGGCCATCGCCCGTTCGGGAGGCAAGAATTTCTGGGAGATTTACGACTACCTGCCCCGCGAGACGCGCGGCTATGTGCCGGCCTTCATCGGGGCGTCGTACGCCTATGCCTATCATCGCCAGCACGGCATCGAACCCACCGAAGCGCCGATTCCGCTTTCAGTGGACACGATCCGGGTGAACCGGCTGATGCACTTCGAACAGATCTCCTCGACGATCGACCTGCCGGTCGAAACCCTGCGCCAACTCAATCCCCAGTACAAGCTCGACATCATCCCGGCGACGACCAAGCCCTACACGCTGGTCCTGCCGCAGCGCTACGTCATGCAGTACATCGCCCACGAACCCGAGATTCACGCCAAAGACTCGATGTACCTCAAAGAGTACATCAATCCGGCGAACCTCGACAAGAAGCGCCAGGAGCGCAGCGGCTCGGTCTATGTGGTCAAGAAGGGCGACACGCTGGGCGCCATAGCCCGGCGCTACCGGGTGACCACGACGCAGATCATGCGCTGGAACAAGCTCAAGAGCGCCCACAAACTCCGCATCGGACAGCAGCTCCGCATCGAAGGCAGATAACGGCATGATTCCCGATCACGATACCATCGTCGCCCCCGCAACCGCCGCAGGAGGGGCCATCGCAGTCGTTCGCGTGAGCGGCCGGGAGGCTTTCGCCCTCTGCGACCGGGTGTTCCGGGGCCGGAAGCCGCTCGCCGAAGCCGACGGATACACGGTGCACTACGGAGAGATTATGGACGGCGACCGCATCGTGGACGACGTGCTGGCCGCGGTGTTCCATGCGCCGCACTCCTACACAGGCGAGGATTCGGTCGAAATCTCGTGTCACGGATCGTCCTACATCGTATCGGAGATCCTCCGTCTGCTGACCGCCGCGGGCGGACGCATGGCCCAGCCCGGGGAGTTCACCATACGGGCCTATCTGGCCGGGAAGCTCGATCTTTCGCAGGCCGAAGCCGTGGCCGACACCATCGCCGCCTCGTCGCGCGCAGCGCATGCGCTGGCCTCGACGCAGATGCGCGGCGGGTATTCCGACGAGCTGGAACGCCTGCGCGACAAACTCCTGAACCTCACCTCGCTGCTGGAACTGGAACTGGACTTTTCGGAGGAGGACGTGGAGTTCGCCGACCGGACGGCACTGCGCGAGACGATGCAGCGCATCGGAACCGAGATCGACCGCCTGCGCAGTTCGTTTTCGCTGGGCAACGCCATCAAGGAGGGGGTCGCCGTGGCGATCGTCGGAGCTCCGAACGTAGGAAAATCGACGCTGCTGAACCGCCTGCTCAACGAGGAGCGCGCGATGGTTTCGGAAATCGCAGGCACGACGCGCGACGTGATCGAGGAGCGGGCCAACATCGGCGGCATCCTTTTCCGGTTCCTCGACACGGCGGGCATCCGCTCGACCGACGACCGGCTGGAACGCATGGGCATCGAACGCACGATGGAGAGCATCCGGCGGGCGCAGCTCGTCATCCACCTGATTGACGCTTCGGCCCTCACAGCGGCGATTCCCGAGCCCGATTTCGCGCTCCGTCCCGATCAGAAGCTCCTGACCGTCGCAAACAAAATCGACCGGGCTCCCGCGTCGCTGACGCTTCCCGAAAACATCATCGGCATCTCGGCGAAACAGGGCACGGGTCTCGACCGGCTGTGCGAAGCCCTGCGCCGGGCAGTCGATACCGACGCACTCTACCACGGCGATCCGGTCGTTTCGAACAGCCGCCATTACGAAGCCCTCACGACGGCCCGCGAGGCTCTCGACCGGGCTCTCGACGGCTTGGGCAACGGGCTTCCCGCCGACTTGTTGAGCGAAGAGATCCGCCAGGTCATCCACGCTCTCGGTTCCATCACCGCCCGCGGCGCCATCGTCCCCGACGAAGTCCTTCAAAACATCTTTTCGAAATTTTGTGTGGGCAAATAGCTAAAACACCGATTACAAACATATTATATATTACAATACGACTCTACCTGTTAGCAGGTTAGATATTTTTCATATATTTTCTTTTAGTTACCGTTTTTCCGTGCATCTGTTTTCAGGGTCATGCAGAATCCGGAAAGAAATCGAAGTAACAATACGGCAACACAACTCTTTCCGGACTATGTTTTTTCGTGCATTTCCGACACTTTACGGCTGGATAGCTTGCCGGGCAACATCTGCCAAGGGCCGAAAGCGGTCGTCAATAGTCAGATTGTTACTCTCCGCCCGTGCCATAACCAAGTTCTTCGCCAAATCGATCGCGGTCGATGGTGTTCCCCGGTTGTCTAATGCCCCAAATAGCACGTAAGCGTCAAAATGAGAGAGACCTATATCTCGACCAGCATGGCCCGCCCCACTTCATTGTACGTCCCCGACAAGCAACCGACAGATCGTTGTGTCTCGTTTTAATGCCGGCCCCAAAAAGCACTCTTGCTGCCGATACCGCCATTTCCGGCGTTGTGAAGAAAGTTGGGTTTAGAACTCGAATAGATCAGCATTTATTTGCATAGATGTGTTTGACTGATTATCTTCGAAGCAAATTGCCATATCGAATATGAAACGATGTATCTGTGTACTGCTTGTCTCGATTGTGCTGTTCGGGGGCTGCATGAACCGGAATCGAGTCGCGAATACCTTTGTGCAGGTCGAAAAGGCCCTTGCCGTTGCTCCGGACAGCGCCATGCGCCTGCTGAAAGACATTCCGGCAAAATCGCTCGGCAACCAGGCGATGCGGGCCCGATACGCCCTGCTGTACATCGATGCCGCGGAACGTGCGCAACTCAATGAAAATACGGATTCCCTGCTTCGGATAGCCTGGCGATATTACCGTAAGCACCCGCAAGAGATGCAAAACCGTTGCCGCACGCTCTATTACATGGCCCATAGCAAATTGCGCCAAGGCGACAAACCCGGAGCTCTGCGTTTGTTCCTGGAAGCCGAGGAAAACAACGACAGCCTCGACAATCCCAGAGACCGGGGAATGCTCTATTTATCCATCGGAGACGTTTACCGGGGCGAGTTGAATTTCGTAAGGGCCTACCGTTATTATCGGGAGGCCCGCGAACTGTTCCTGCGTTCGGGAGACATGCGCCATCGGATCGAAGCATTGCTCGGCATGACGGCTTGCGGTCTGCGTATGCACGACTTCGAGCAGACGCGCCGTAATTGCAGGCTGGCTCTCGAACTGTCGGACGAAGCGCACTACGAACAATTAGCACAGAAAAGTCTCGGTTATCTGGCGGCTCTGTACGCTCTGTCCGACAGGGGTTCTTTGCCAGAAGAGATGTTACGGAGAATCGAGCAATCCGTTCACCGGGATACGACCGTCACGGGTTTTCGCACACGGTCCCAAATACAGCTGCTCCGCAACCGTCCCGACAGCGCCCGTCACTACATCGAACGCGCCGAAAGAATTGCGAACAGCGAGGACCTTCCGATGTTGCTCTATACGGCTTATAAGGCCGACATATCGGCAGGACGTTACCAAGAAGCGACGTGGAATATCAACAAATTCATCTATTACAGCGATTCGCTGACCCGTTCGTCCCTGCAAGGGTCTGCCGGGATGATTGAAAAGGAGTATTTCCGGGAACGATCCGCTTTCTACGATTATCGGCTTCAAAATCGCCGGACATGGGAAATCACGATCGTCGCCGCCGCGCTGTCGCTGCTCGGAATCGCGGGATATATAATCCGGCAGCGGATACACCTGCATCAGGCGAAAAACGAACGCTATATGCTGCTTGTTCGAGAGATGCAATCCGAATATCGGAATCTTTCCGCCCTTCTGGAACGGAATCACGAACAGGATGCGTTGTTAAGGAAAGAGCTCGCCTCCCGGTTCGACATCGTGGAACAGATCGGCCGAACCTTGTATGAACGCGAACACTCCGTTTCGGAGCAAGCGCAGCTGGTCCGGTTGGTGCGAAAACTCATCGACGACTTTTCGGAAAACGGAGAAATGCTGCTCACGCTGGAGCGGGTCGTGAATATAGTCCATGACGATGCGGTCCGGAAATTGAGGGACGACTTTCCGCAAATGAAAGATGCGGATGTCCGTTTGCTGTGTTATATTTTCGGAGGATTCTCCCCGCAAGTCATCAGCCTCTTCATGCACGATAGCGTCGCCAACGTCTATGCCAGGAAGTCGCGGTTGAAATCCCGCATTCGCACCTCGGAAGCACCGCACAAAGAGCTTTTTCTCGCTCTCCTCGGTTAGCTGTTAGTCCGGTGTTAGAAATCTGCATGAAACATATTTTTACAGCCCTGACAATCAGTATATAATCCATATACACCGTTAGATTTTTCAGTCCGTATCGCAAATCCCATGCGATACGGACTTCTTAATTTTACACACAGGAAATTAGCAAGAACGAAAACGTTTTTTTGATGAAGAAAAGTTACCTCTTATTAATCTTGCCGGTTCTATTCGGGGGAACGCTTTCGGCCCAAAATCCTTCCTCAGATACGGTCGGCGTAACAGTGTATTTCCGACAGGGACTTTCGACTCTGGAGCCGTCGTTCCGTGACAACGGCCGGCGCCTCGACACCTTTTTCCAGCAGGTCGCCGAGTTGCGCCGTGATACGATGCGTCGAGTTCATTCGGTTCGTATCATGGCTTTCAGTTCGCCGGAAGGCAGTTCCGACTGCAACAGTCGGTTATCCGAAAGAAGAGCGTTCCGGCTCGCCGATTTACTGCACCGTTCGACCGACCTTCCGGATTCATTGTTCGAGATCGTTGCGCGCGGGGTGAACTGGGAGGGACTGACCGATCTGGTCGATACTTCGGACATGCCGTACAGAGATGAGGTATTGAATATTCTACGCAACACTCCGGAATGGGTTGTTCGGAACGGGGTCGTTGTCGATGGACGTAAACGTCGGTTGGGAATGTTGCACGGAGGCCGGGCGTGGCAGTATATGTACGAGCATTTCTTTCCGAAATTGCGCGGTTCGGACGTTCGTGTCGTTTATCGGATCACACCCCTACCGGAACCCGTGGAGCAGCAGACGCCGGCTCCGGATTCTCCCATCGCCGCAACGGGCCCGGACGAGGCAACTCCCACGGAAGGCGGCACGGATACGGTCGGGGATGCCGTGCGCGACACAGTGATACTGGACAGTGCACATCCGGTCGGCTCCGGGGTTGCCGGAAGCACGTCGCGCACACCTTTCTATATGGCACTCAAAACCAATCTGCTATACGACGCGGCGCTCGTTCCGAATATCGGCGCCGAGTTCTACGCGGGCCGGGGATGGTCCGTCGGCATCAACTGGATGTACGCATGGTGGAACAGCAACCGGCAGCACAACTACTGGCGGATCTACGGAGGCGACCTGTCAGTTCGCAAGTATTTCGGTCGCCGCGCTGCGGAGAAACCCCTTACGGGGCACCATCTGGGGCTCTGCGGCCAGTTGTTCACCTACGACTTCGAAACGGGCGGCCGAGGATACATGGGCGGCAAACCAGGCGGTACGCTCTGGGACAAGATGAACTATGCCGCGAGTCTGGAGTACGGTTATTCATTACCTGTCGGACGTCGTTTGAACCTCGATTTCAGCGTCGGCGTAGGCTATTGGGGAGGGGAATACCAGAAATATCTTCCCAAGGAGAATCATTATGTGTGGACCGAAACCCGGCAACGCCACTGGTTCGGACCGACCAAAGCGGAAATATCGCTGGTATGGCTGCTCGGCCGCGGGAACTATAACGCAAAGAAAGGAGGTAAACGATGAAAAATATATTCTATACGATAGCGGCGGCATGTATATTAAGCACGACATCCTGCGAACATAAGAATCTTTGCTACGATCACGCGCACACAGGCATTGTAAATGTGGTTTTCGACTGGCGCAATGCCCCGAACGCCGCTCCGAAATCCATGTCGTGCTATCTGTTTCCGACCGACGGAGGAGAGGTTCTGCGCTATGAATTTACGGACAGAAACGGCGGTGCAATCCGGGTTCCTGCCGGACGTTACGACGCTTTGTGCCTGAACAGTGACACGGAAAACATCAGCTATCGAAATACGGAGACGAAAAATGGTTTCGAGGTGACGACACGAACCACAGCCCTGCTGTCGGACCTCGCCGCCCTGGGTGTGCGTTCGTCTGGAGCGCCCCGTGCCGCAGGTACGGAAAGCGAACGGGTGGTGCTGTCTCCGGACATGCTCTGGAGCGATCATGCGGAGGGTATCGAACTGAAAGCAACGTCCGCGACGCAGACCGTCACGCTTTATCCGGAAGTATCGGTCAGCCGCTATACGGTCGAGATCCATAACGCCGAGAATCTGAAATACGTTTCAGGGATCAGCGGGTCCATCTCGAGTCTTGCGGGCGGTCTGTTAGCCGGCAAGGCGGAAACGACGGAAGAATGCGTCACGATACCTTTCGATGCAACTTTTTCTCCCGAGCAACATCTCATTACGGGGCAGCTGCTCGCATTCGGGCATTGTCCGTCGGTGCGGAACAGACACCGGCTGACCGTCTATGCGGTTCTGGCCGACCAGAGCCGGTGGTACTACACCTACGACGTGACGGATCAGATTCATTCGGCCCCGAATCAACGCGACGTACATATCGTTTTGGACGGGCTGCCGCTGCCGAAACCCATCGTCAACGGCGGCGGTTTCCAGCCCACGGTCGAAGAGTGGCAGGAAGTACCGATAGATATAGAAATGTGACGGTTTCTCTCTTTTCGGGAGAAAGATGATTCGCATGAAACAATTCAATGTTTAACTTCTTACTTATTACTTAACTGTTCAATTATGAAAAAACAAATTCTTTTAATGACTGCGGCAGTTCTGACCATCACCTCCTGCTCGAAGGATGAATCGACGGAGGTCAACAACGGCCAGGCCATCGACTTCCGCGTTGCGATGGAGACCCGCGCGACAGAGACGACGACAGCCAATATCACGAACTTTTTGGTGACCGCCATCAATGCCGGCAACTCCAATTTCTTCACCGATCAGGCGTTCACGAAAACGGGCTCTTACTTCACCTCCAATCCTGCCTACTATTGGCCCAACGACGGCAGCAATCTCTCCTTCTTCGCCTATTCGCCTTCAGCCACGGATCTGGGCGCTACCATCTCGATTACCTCTGCGAGCAAAACGATGACCAATTTCAGCCCTGCTGCGGCGATCGCCAGCCAGAAGGATTTCATCACCGCGTCGGCTACGGGCAGCAAGACCAACGAATCGACGGGCGTAGCCCTGACGTTCGCACACCGCCTCGCGCAAATCGAGATCAAAGCCAAGAATGCGAATCAAGGCTACGTCTACAAAGTACAGGGCGTGCGTATAGGACAGCCGGTTTCCCAAGCGACGACGTTCGATTTCGGAACATCGGCGTGGACGCTCGGAACGACGAAGAGCAACTACGAGGTGACTTATACTTCGGCGAAAACCCTGAACGCTACGGCCGCTTCGATCATGGCGACGGACGGCAATAACGCCATGCTGATCCCGCAGCAGCTGACTGCATGGACGCCCGATTCGGACAAGACCAACACGAAAAAAGGTGCGTATATCGCGGTGAAGGTCAACATCACGACCGCGAGCGGCGCCCGTATCTATCCGGACGCTTCCGTCGGCGAGTACGACTGGGTGGCCGTGCCCGTCGGAACGAATTGGGTAGCCGGTCAGAAATACGTTTATACGCTGGACTTCTCGAACGGCGCCGGTCGGGTCGATCCCGAAAAGCCCGACCCCACCGATCCGGATCCGTTCGAGCCGGGTGAACCCATCCTGGGCGACCCCATTAAGTTCACGGTTACGGTGACTCCCTGGGTGGATGCTCCGCAGAATCTGAACATGTAAGAAATCTTCCGGCTGACGTGCAGCCGGACAACCGGATCGGGAGGGGTTGAACCGCAGAGAACCGTCGTGTATTTAGTAGGTTATGTACGACAGGTCGCGGGGAGGACGACGAAAGATCGGACTCTGTCCCCTCCCGATCGCTCAGGGAGCGTCACGCTCCGACTTCGGCGATGCCGATCCGAACTGAAAATGCAATATGTATGAAAACAATGGAATCTTTACTTTTACCGGGTCATGTACGAATTGCAGGTGCGATTGCGGCGGCATTTCTGTTCGCCGCCTGCTCGAAAGATCCGGCAGCGGAGAGCGCTCTCCGGGGCGGATATCTGCGCTTCGAGGTCACCGAAGCGAATTCTTCCCGCACCCGATCGCAGAGCCGGACCGCCGAAGACAGTCTGCAAACGAAAGAGTCTGCCGCCGTTTTTACGTTGCAGGGCGAAACTCCCGCCGACACTCTGTTCCTGCACGCCTCGGTCGCCGACGGAATCGCCGCACCGCAGCCGAATGCCCAAACCGACCGGTCGCAGACCCGTGCCACACCCATCGAGACGGCCAATTTCTACGACTCGTTCGGCGTCTTGGCTTCGGTTTATACGGGCTCGTGGAGCGAAACCTCGTGTCTGCCGGATTATATGTACAACGTCGAGGTGACGAAGGCATCGTCGTGGACGACCTCTTACCATTGGCCGGGCAGCGGGCGCAATATCCGCTTCTTCGCCTACGCACCCTATAACGGGACGGGTATTTCCCTTTCGAGCGCGACGAAGGCCGGCACTCCGACGATTACCTATACGGTCCCGAAAAGCGTCGGCGCCCAGCGGGATCTGCTCGTCGCCGCCACCTCCGGAATAGCCGGCAATACCGCTGCGGCCGCTCCGTTGACTTTCGCCCACGCGCTCACGGCCATACGCTTCACCACGGGCGATGATATGCTGGCCGGACGCATTCTGAAAATCACGCTCAAAGGCGTCTACGGCTCGGGCTCGTATACGATGGGGGCCGATTCGTGGGGCGATTACGGCGCTACGGCAACCTTTTCGCAGAGACCTATGGCGGATGTGGACGGGTCTGCCGATCAGGAGATCACGCCCGTCGCGAGGACCTTCATGATGCTGCCCCAGACGTTGCCGCCGGGCGCCTCGATCGAGGTCGTCTACAAGAATAAGCTGACTTCGACACAACACACTTTAACCGCCTCTATCGCAGGCAGCCAGTGGCCGATAGGCAAGACCCTCACTTACCGGATTTCCACCTCGAGTATCTCCATGACTCCGACTTTATCCGTGACGCCTCCTCCTGCTTCCCCCTATACCGGAGGCGCCCAAAATTATACGGTCAGCAGCTATGCCACTGTTTCCCGTCCGGGCGAGGCCCCGCGAAACGTGTCGATGGCATGGACTGCCGAGTTCGTCGAGGACGACGGTGCGGGCGGTTACAATGTGATCCCCCAGCCCGACTGGCTTACCGCTTTCACCGCGAGCGGCTCCGGCGGCAGCAGTTCGTTGTATAGGGCTACGATCGCAGCCCAAACAGCCGTTACGTCCAATTCGCATAACGAGACATTATGGAAAGCAGAGCCCGTGTCGGGTATCTACGACCTCTCGACAAAGGGCGGGACGACGGCGATGAATACGGCCAACTGCTATATCATCAACGCCCCCGGAAAATACTCCCTCCCGCTGGTCTATGGCAATGCTGTCAAGAACGGCAGTACGAACGCTTCGGCCTATACCTCGCAGGCCAGCGGAACGTACGTATTGAAGACCTTCGTAAATCACCTCGATGCGCCTATCACCGACCCGTACATCTACAACAATGCGAATTGTACGCCGAACAATGCCGTGCTCGTATGGCAGGATGAGGAAAATCTGGTGACGAACGTCGCGCTCGCACCCGACGGACATAGCCTGACCTTCGAGGTGGGGAGCGCGACGATCAAACAGGGCAACGCCATCGTGGCCGTGCGCGACGCGAGCAACCGCATCATGTGGAGCTGGCATATCTGGGTGACGGACTTCGTGCCCGGTCTTCCGCCGACCGTGACACCGCATTACAATCCGGCAGAGGTGCAGCGCGACAAGGTCGTGACGAACTATCAGGGCGTGAAATACACCTTCATGGGAGTCTTCCTCGGCTGGTGCGACTTCGAGACCACGACCTATGCCGCCCGCAGCGTCAAGGTGCGTTTCACGCAGGCGGAAACCGGGGCTACGCAGGTCATAACGATCGTCCAGAATGCACGAGAGATGGAGAAGACCGGCAACAATCCCTATTTCCAGTTCGGACGTAAGGACCCGATGCTGGGCGGTATTCTCACAACTTCCTGGCCCCCCGACCCTAAAAGCTGTTATTCCGACAGCGGTTATGCGTTCGACAAGTCGGGCACGGGCAAAGTCTCGATCGGCACGTCCATCCGGAATCCGCACGTATTCTATAATTACGGCGGCTCTTTGCCCGAAGACTGGTGCTCGGCGTCCTACAACAACCTTTGGAGCGCCGACAATACCGTGATGACGAAGAACGACAACGTCGTTGTCAAGACCATCTACGATCCTTCGCCAGCCGGCTATCGTTTGCCGCCTTCGAACGTCTGCTCGGGGGTGACGTACAACGCCGCCAACCCCGGTGATTACGAGTTCGCCAAATACAACTCGCCCCATACCTCCACCGACGATTTCTACAAAAACTATGGTTGGGAGTTGTATTGCAACAAGATGCCGGGTATCGGCAACTACGACACCTCGGGCGGTGTGATCTTCTTTCCGGCCATGGGCGGTATCGTTTACAGGTCGGGCGATATGATTTACGTATACGCCTACGGCGGCTGCTGGACGGCCATTCCGCACACGACGGGTTATGCCCATTCCTGTCTTGGTATTGAAGCGGTGGATGTCGCCGCATTAGCCTTCACTCCTCGTGCCGGAGCCGACCCGGTGCGCCCCGTTCGGGAGTAGTTTTTCTGCGGGGATGGGTACGGAATCGGCATGGGGAGCCGTCTCCCGATGCACGATAACGGCAGAACAGCCCGCATTGAACGAGAATACATTCGTAAAGGCCGTATCCGCCGAAAGCGGACGGCCTTTTTTCACAGATGCAGTTAAAGCGACAGAAATCACCTCGCAGGCATCGCACTCAGCCCCGGAGCAGAGGCCGGTACGGCCGGCGACACCGTCCGATCGCTCCCCGGAAGGCAGCGGCGGCATACACCGGACGGGCGAAAGGCAGGCTGCCTGCTTTTCGATAAACGCACCCCGGAGTTCCCCAAGGCTGCGGGGCGCGTCCGTACTGCCTGCGGGAGTTTTCCGGCGGGAGGCGTCACGGGCTTCGCCGACGCGGCTCCTTTCGGAATCATTCGGTACCCATCGAAAATTTGCAGCAATGGCCGGAATACGAAACGAGAGGAGGCCCGACGGGCCTCCTCTCGTTCATTATGAGGCGGTCGGCGAACCGGCAGCCGGAAGGTCGCCGAAGCGGAATCACTCGCCGACCGAGAATTTATAGATGCAGCGGCTCTCGTACTTCTCCCCGGGACGCAATACGGCCGAAGGCCATTCGGGCTTGTTCGGCGTATCGGGATATTTCTGAGTCTCCAGGCAGACGGCCGACCGGAATCCGTAAACGGCCCCCTTCTTTCCCTTGACGCTTCCGTCGAGGAAATTGCCGCAGTAGACCTGAATGCCGGGTTCGGTGGTGTAGACATCCAGCCGGATGCCCGTGGCGGGCGACTCCAGCGAAGCGCACGCCTCGGCGATGTCGCCCCGGGTGTTCAGCACCCAGTTGTGGTCGATGCCGTGGCCGTTGCGAAGCTGCTCGAAATCCCGGTCGATGCGTTCGCCGACGGGCGTCGGGGTCCGGAAATCCATCGGAGTGCCCTCCACCGGGGCGATCTCGCCGGTGGTCATGAAGGTCGAATCGACCGGCGTATAGCTGTCGGCGTTCACCGTCAGCAGCCATTCCGAATTGTCCTTCGCGGGGTCCCCGTCGAGGTTGAAATAGGAGTGGTTGGTCATGTTCACGACCGTGGTCTTGTCCGTCTCGGCGGCATAGCGGATGTCGATGGCGTTATCGTCGGTCAGCGTCATGGTCACCCGGCACTCGAAATTCCCCGGGAAACCCTCTTCGCCGTCCTTCGACGCATAGGTCAGCTCCAGTTCGCGGTCGCTCTTCTGCACGGCGTCGAAAACCCGGTACTGGAATCCCCGGGGGCCTCCGTGCAGGCAATGGCCGTAGTTGTTCTGCGGCAGCTGGTATTCGGTGCCGTCCAGCGTGATCCGCCCCTGGGCGATGCGGTTCGCATAGCGGCCGATCGTGGCCCCGAAATCGCTCGGAATCGTCTGATAGTCGGCGACCTTGTCGAATCCGAGCACGACATCGCGCATCACGCCGTCGCGGCCGGGAACCATCACCGACACGATGCGTCCGCCGAAGTTGGTGACGCACACCTCCATGCCGTTGTCATTCTTCAGGACGAAGAGGTCGGTTTTCTTTCCGTCCGCCTCGCTTTGGAAATCGCTCCGGTTCAGTCCGGAGAGCGTCGGCCCGTCCTGCGGACCGCCCGCGCATGCGGCAGTCAGGGCCGCACACAGCAAAATAAGAGATTTTTTCATTGTTTTTCAGATATTCGTTTATCGTTCTGCAATCAGTCTTTCTTCAGCGCCTTGTCCCCGGGATTACGGCCGAAGATGGCACGAATCCGCTCCATGTCGAATTTCGGCGTGCGGTCGTAATAATAGACGCCGTTCTGCTCCTGCTCCACATCGGTCAGCTGGGTGTAGCAATAGCCCCAGACCTGGTCCGCCAGCTCCAAAACGGCGCCGATCTGCCCTTCGAGCCGTTGCAGGAACTCCGCTTCGCTCTTCGGCGGTTTGCCGTAGCCCCACGATTCGGTCTGCGACTCGCGGTCCTGGTCCTTCGCCCACTTGATGCCGCCGACCTCGTCGATCAGGAACGGCATCTTCCCGTCGTAAACCGGAAACTCGTAGCGGTCGTTCTGCCGCAGGCCGTTGAAGCCGATGTTGGCCGGAGCGACCCCGACGGACCGCAGCGGCGTCTGGAAAAACACACCGTCCTTGTAGATGATCTCCTTGAGCCGGGCCGGATCCTGCTCGTAGTTGTGCACGGTCCAGATGTCGGTTTTGATATGGACGCCGCCGCTGGCGTCGTTCACCGGACGGGTCGGGTCCAGCGCCTTGGTCAGGTCGTAGAGGTCCGCCGTAAAACGGGGATACTGCACCCGGTCGGGCCACCACTCCTCGTTCATCGGCGTCCAGATCAGCAGCGAGGGGTGGTTCCGGTCGCGGAGCACCAGTTCCGACCATTCGGTCAGGAAGTTGCGGGCCGTCTCGATGCCGTTGGCATCCATGCCCCAGCTGGGCGCCTCGCCCCAGGTGATGTAGCCCAGCCGGTCGGCCCAATAGTGGAAACGCTCCTCGAAAGCCTTCTGATGCAGACGCGCACCGTTGAACCCGGCGGCCATCGAAAGTTCGATGTCGCGCTTCAGCGCCGCGTCGGAAGGAGCCGTCCAGATGCCGTCGGGATAGAATCCCTGATCGAGCACCAGCCGCTGGTAATAGGGTTCGTTGTTCAGGTAGATCCGGTTCCCCTCGATGTGGACCTTGCGCATGCCCGCATAGGAGTTCACCTCGTCGAGCACCTCCCCTTTCGCATTTACGATCCGGTAGGTGATGTCGTAGAGAAACGGCGACTCCGGCGACCAGAGTTTCGGACGTTTGACGGGAAGCACGGCGACCGAACTGTTCGCGGCCCTCACCGCCGCGGTGGCCACGACCTTGCCGCCCTCCTTCACCGCGATATGCAGCGTGTTGCCGCTCTCCGACCGGAAGCGGGGCGTGATGACCAGCTGCCCCTGGTCGATGTCCGTCACCACGTGCGCCGAGAGCAGCCCCGCAGGGTCCACGGCCTCCATCCACACCGTCTGCCAGATGCCCGTGGTGCGGGTGTAGTTGCAGCCGTAGGAGGCGTATTGCAGATTCTGTTTGCCGGCGCCCTGCGTCGTCGAGCGCACGTCGCTCGTGGCTCTCACGACCAGATGGTGGCTCTTTCCGGGCGTGACCAGACGGGTCAGATCGACGCTGAACGACGAACTGCCCCCGATATGGCGGGCGGCGAAAACGCCATCGACATAGACCTCCGCATTGTAGTAGACGGCCCCGAAATTCAGCAGAATGTCCTTTCCGCGCCACGCTTCGGGCACCGCCACCTCGCGGTGGTACCAGATGCAGTTGATGAAATCGGTGTACCCGACGCCCGAGAGGGAGCTCTCGGGACAGAACGGCACCGTAATCCGGCCCTCGAAAGCGGTCGCCTTCTCCAATCCCCGTTCTAATCCCGACCCGGAGAAGTCGAACGTATAGTCCCACACCCCGTTGAGATTCATCCACGCCGTCCGTTCGAACTGCGGCCGCGGGTACTCCCCGCGGGGAATATCCGAAGCATTCGCCTGAAACACCGCTCCGGCGAGAAACAGCGCCGCGGTCAAAAATTCCGTTATCTTCATATCCGTTTCACATGTGTCGTACCGGCTCCCGGGCGGGGAGCGTTCCATTCAGGTTGTAAAATTAAACGGTTTATCGCATTGTCGTCATCGTTATTCCGTCAAAAAATAGCATTTTTTGCTCAACTGATAGAACGTTTTGCCTAATCGGGGAAAAATGCGCATCTTTGCACTCCGAAAAACAAGCTCTGAAAATGTTCTGCTCCGAAGATACCCGTATCGAAACGCTCGCCGTGCATGTCGTCGGCAACAAATCGAAAGACGAACCGCTGATGATTTCGCCCGACATCTCCCCGCAGGTCGCCGACGAAGGGCTGATGCGCACGCTGACGGCCTATTTTCTCGGCGGATTCAAGTCCGAGGAGTGCTACAACCTCTACCACGAGACCGACCTCGCGTGCAACGAGGTCTGGAACTTCGCCTGCCGGATTTTCGACGACCCGGCGACGTTCTACGAACACTCGGTGAGCCTGGCGAAACACCTCTACGAGAGCGGACTGCACCCGCAGATCAAGAGCGGCGAATTCTACGCGGTCTACTTCTCCGACTGCCGCTTCGGGGGCGAGCCGACCGACGCGCTGGGGCTTTTCAAGTCGGAGACGCGCGACACGTTCCTCGATGTCGCCCACGAGGCCGAAGGGGTCCGCATCGCGGCCCGCGAAGGCATCGACATCAAGCGGCTGGACAAGGGGGCTGTCATCTTCAACGTGGAGCGCGAGGCGGGCTTCGCGGTCCACATCGTCGATAACACCAACCGCACCGAGGCCCGCTACTGGATCGACGACTTCCTG
>ERZ857757.1554-NODE-1554-length-17695-cov-3.826474_pt1 | contig 17695 bp, 17 predicted proteins | sample MGYA00519764_ERZ857757 | MGnify/ENA primary metagenome ERZ857757 (study PRJEB31778, sample SAMEA3449359) | human gut metagenome | biome: human gut; feature: human-associated habitat; material: faeces | place: United Kingdom | collected 2010/2012 ... | reverse complement strand
CGAACGGAGGAAAGCTTGCTTTCATCCGGGCGGTTCAGGCTTTCTCCTGCCACGGGGTGGCCAGGGCCACTCCCAGTTTTATTCAATCGACTTTCACGTCACAAACAGGTTCTTTGTTTCTTTCTTGACTCAAGAAAGAAACGTACCCCCTTCGTCCCCCTCGTCCCCCTCGTTCCTGCCCCCTTAGCTGCTCATCCGGGTCAGCTCCACGTTCAGGCGCGAAAGGATGCGCTTTTCCAGCCGGGAGATGTAGCTTTGCGATATCCCCAGCGCGTCGGCAACCTCCTTTTGCGTCATCTCCCGCGCGCCGCCCAGACCAAAGCGAAGCTGCATGATCTGCTGCTCGCGCAGGGGCAAGCGCGCCAGCGCCGCGCGCAATAGCTGCTTTTCCACCTTGTCGTCCATGCGGCGGTAAACCAGATCGCTCTCCGTGCCCAGGATATCGCTTAGCAGCAGCTCGTTGCCATCCCAATCCTTGCGCAGCGGCTCATCCAGGGAGATTTCATAGCGAATCCGCGCCGTGTGGCGCAGATGCATCAGCATTTCGTTTTCGATGCAGCGTGAGGCGTAGGTGGCCAGCTTGTTCTTCTTTTCGGGGTCAAAGGTGTTGACTGCCTTGATCAGCCCGATCGTGCCGATGGAGATCAGATCCTCCAGCCCCACGCCCGAGCTTTCAAACTTGCGGGCGATGAACACCACCAGCCGCAGATTGCGCTCAATCAGGATGGAGCGCACCGTGCCGTCATCCGTGGGCAGCTTTCGCAAAAGCTCCGCTTCTTCCTCGCGCGTCAGCGGCTGGGGAAGCGGGTCTGCCCCGCCGATGTAATCCAGCGATCCCGCGCAGAGCCGCGCCCAGATTGCGTATAGCTGCCGTCGCATATCAATCATCTATGTCATCCCCCTCGGCAATTGATTTTATAAATTCAGCGTGGGCGGCAGCAGCGCGCGCCGCCCGTGCAGGCAGGGCGATACCGCCACCACCGCGTCCGCCGCGCGCCATACGCGGCCGTCGCGCACATATAGCCCCCGCGGGCGAAAGCACATCATCAGCCGCTTGCCGCTGGCCGTGCGCACGCAGATCAGCCGAAATCCGCGCGGCAGCGTGCTTAGCTGCTCGCAGCGCGTGCCGGGCGGCAGATAGGCGCGGATGGCCTGATAGGGCACCACCACCACGGGCAGCTCGGTGACGGGATCGCGCAGGCAGTTGCCGCTGTCCACCAGCCCGTCCAGCGATACGCCGCCGCGCTCGAACAGCAGGCGGACGTCCGCGCGCTCCCCGGCGCGCGATTGCCAGCGCAGCAGCAGATGCACGGCGTAAAGCACGCCCGGCGCGCAGGCCAGCGCGGCCGCCCAGCCGCCCAGACCCAACCGGTGCATATACTGCGCCATGCCCGCGGACAAAAGCCCGGCAATCAGCAGCCGGGCGCTGCCGCCCGGCGCGCGGCGCAGACCAAAGGCCAGCAGCGCCATCAGCACGGCGATGGGCAGCGCGGCATAGGCGCTGGCGCGCAGCCCCCACAGGGATAGGGCGATCATGGACAGAAGGGCGCCCGCCAGCGCGGCAAGCGCGATGCGGCCCGGCCGCGCACGCAGGGAGGATAGCCGCATGGCCGCCGTCAGGCACAGCGTATCCATCAGCAGGTTCATCAGCAGATATTCCTCGCCTATGACGACCATAACGCTCCCTCCTACGCTGCCTATGATAGCGCGTTCACCGGGCAAGGGCCGTCGATACGGAGCGCGTAAAAAAGCGAAATAGCGCGGGAAAGAGAAGATGAAGGGGAAGCTTTTTGCATGCAAAAAGGCGGCAGATCGTTTGACCTGCCGCCTTGATAGGTTGCTTTATTATTTGGCGTATTCCGTGCTGCGGGTTTCGCGGATCACGTTTACGCGGATCTGGCCGGGATACTCCAGCTCACGCTCGATGCGCTTGGCGATCTCCTTGGCCATCACCTTGGTGCCCTCGTCGGTTACATCCTCGGGCTTGACCATGATGCGGATCTCGCGGCCGGACTGGATGGCGAAGGACTTTTCAACACCGGCAAAGTCGTTGGCGATGGCCTCCAGCTTCTCCAGGCGCTTGATGTAGTTCTCCAGCGATTCGCGGCGCGCGCCGGGACGGGCGGCGCTGATGGCGTCGGCGGCCTGCACCAGCACGGCCTCCACCGTCTGCGGCTCCACATCGTTGTGGTGCGCCAGGATGCAGTGGATCACGTCGTTGCTCTCGTGATACTTGCGGGCCAGCTCGCCGCCCAGCTGCACGTGCGTGCCTTCCTGCTCATGGTCGACAGCCTTGCCGATATCATGCAGCAGACCCGCGCGCTTGGCCAGCTGAACGTCCGCGCCCAGCTCGGCGGCCATCAGGCCGGCCAGATGGCTGACCTCGATGGAGTGCTTGAGCACGTTCTGGCCATAGGAGGTGCGGTAGCGCATGCGGCCCAGCAGCTTGACCAGCTCGGGATGCAGGCCGTGCTGACCCGTCTCGAAGATGGCCTGTTCGCCAGCCTCGCGGATCTGGTTGTCCACTTCCTTCTTGGCCTTTTCCACCATTTCCTCGATACGGGCGGGGTGGATGCGGCCATCCTGAATCAGCTTTTCGATGGCGATGCGCGCAATCTCGCGGCGCACGGGATCGAAGGCGGATACGATGACGGCTTCGGGGGTATCGTCGATGATCAGATCGACGCCCGTGGCGGTTTCCAGGGCGCGGATGTTGCGGCCCTCGCGGCCGATGATGCGGCCCTTCATATCGTCGTTGGGCAGGTTAATGACGGACACGGTGGTTTCGGCCACATGGTCGGCGGCGCACTTCTGGATGGCCAGGGCGATGATGTTGCGGGCCTTCTTTTCGCCCTCGTCCTTGGCCTTGGCCTCGATATCGCGCACCATGGCGGCGGCGTCGTGATAGGCTTCCTTCTGCACGCGGCTGATGATCATCTGCTCGGCCTCATCCTGGGTCATGCCGGCGATGCGTTCCAGCTCCTTCACCTGCTTGTCGCGCAGCTGCTCGGCCTCGTCGTAGAGGGCCTGCGTCTGCTCGGACTTTTGGTTGATGGCCTCCTCGCGCTTTTCGAGGTTATCCATCTTTTTATCCAGCATTTCCTCACGCTGGTTCACGCGGCGCTCGCTGCGCTGCATTTCGGCGCGGCGGGTGCGGATCTCGTCGTCCAGCTTGGTTTTGAGGCGAAGGACCTCCTCCTTGGCCTCGATTTCCATTTCTTTTTTCGTTTCCGCCGCCTTGCGGGTAGCGTCGTCCAACAGTTTTTTCGCGTATTCCTCGGTTCGGCCGATGCGCTTTTCGGCCATGTTCTTGCGATAAAAATAGCCGCCGCCCGCGCCGACCAGCGCGAAGACGACCATGAGTGCGATTGCGAGAATTAAGTCCACCTGGCTGCCTCCTTCTTTCTTGTTTTTCCAAATTTCAATATGTAATCTTGCCAATTGAAAAAACCGTGCGGGTTAAAAACCCCACGGCTATATGCTGAATTTGGGCACAACATGAAGCCTCGGTTTGCACACAACAAAACAGCAATGCCAAAACAGCTTGCTTTATCATGCAAGAGCAGGCGCCCACGCCCACTCGCAAAGAGCGAAAAGACATGTGTATCGAAAAACAGCATAGCCGCCGTGCTTACGCGCGGCCGCTTTTCAGCCGGTCATGCTATTGTATACATACAGCGGGGCATTTGTCAAGCGTTTTCTGGCCATTCGCGCCAATTTATACCTATTATTAACTCGACCCAATACGACGGCTTCCGCGCCCGCCGCGCGATTGCCGAAGAAGCAAAAATTCTGCTTGACTTTTTGCCCGTATCCCGGTATAATAATGCGTGTTCGTAGGGGCATGGTGTAATGGTAACACGTGGGTCTCCAAAACCTTTGTTGAGGGTTCGAGTCCTTCTGCCCCTGCCATGAGAACCAGATTCAAAAGAATCTGGTTCTTTTTTTATGTCATCACGCAGTATCACCCATTCCCTACCAAAGCCTCATACATTTCATCAAAGCCATCACCATACAGGTGAATGTAAAGGTTATAGGTGATATTCACATCAGCATGACCCAAGAGGCGCGAAAGTATCTTTACATCAATGCCTTTGTGATAGCAGTTCGTTGCGAATGTGTGCCGAAAGACGTGTTCTCCTCGGTATTCTATCCCTGCTTCTTCACAGGCTTTGCGCGTCTGATACCTTAATGCCTCGTAGGAGAGCCGTTCTCCATCGTCATTGACGAAAACCCATTCATTTACCCTGCGCGCATATTGTTCTTCCAATATGTTGATCGCTTCGGGCGTGAGAGTGATTGTTCTCCGGCTGCTTTCGCTTTTCACGCTGTCCTGAACAAAGGATTGCTTCTTATTCGCCAGCCTGACAACTGTCTTCCTGACATTGATGCGTTTGCGTGTGAGTTGTACATCCTGCCACCTTAAAGCAAGCACTTCACCAACGCGCAAGCCTGTTTCAATCATCAAGGCAATAGCAAAATAGCCTGTCCTCCGCCCGCTGGATAATACATTCAGCAGGGCGGTTTGTTCTTGTGCGGTATATGCCTCAACAATCCTTTCAGGCTTTGCCACATTGTAGCGTGAGGGCAGACGAATCCCAATGCCAGGGTCAGCAGGGATAATGTGAAGGGCGGAGGCTTGTTTGAGTGGGGCCGTCACAATCCGCATCTGTTTCTTGATGGTTGAAAGCCCGTAGCCCCGTTTCGTAAGGTCATTGACATAATGCTGAATGTCAACGCACGTTATATCTCCAATAGGCATAGAAGCGATTGTATAGGCTTCTAACGCCTTTGCGGAGGTCAGGAGGCGGTCATAGGTGGATTGCTTCACCGTCGTTTCCTTGAACGTGGAAAGCCATTCAGCGATATAGGAGGTCAAAGAAATAGATGCGTTCATGTTGCGTCCTTTCTATGACCCTTCCATTGAAGGTATGCGGTTTTCAAGGTGCGATGTGGGGAGCCTCCACCAGCTTTGCCGATTTTGTTGGTATTCTATATGGTTACAGACAAATTTGGCGGTAGAAGGTAGAAAATCGCCTCCCTCGGTGGGGAGGGAGGCAGGATGTAGAATGAATTACAGGCCGCTGGTGTCAGCAGGGTTTGCCGTAGGAGCCGGAGTCTCAACAGCCATCATCGCATCAATCAGTTCCGCTGCATTGGTAACGCCATAAATGAGAATGGGGTTTTTGTTTTTGCGCAGAAGAACAGCCGTGTTGTTTGCACCTTTCTTGAAATAAATGTTTTCATTATCAACATCGCCTTCGCCATATACGGTGCGCAGTTTTTGCTGCAAATCTTCAAATGCAGCATCCGGGCCATTGGGGCAATCAAGCTGAACACCAACGGAAATCAAACCAGTCGTTTCGCCATCATAGGTGAACGCATAGGAGATTTCGCTCATACCGTATCCGGCGATTGCATATCCCGAAAGCATGAAATCAAAAATACCCCAGCTTGCCAACACGCTCTGGTAATTATTCTCCATGTTGACATCCAATATCGCACCATCTTCGGTCAAAATGATGTTTGTATGAATTCCTTTACTCCACGGTATATAACCCGATAGCAATTGTTCGGCGTTATAATCCATCGTAAATTCTTCTCTCTGTACAACCCATTCCGCAACAGCTTCTACACTGCTGCCCCACGTAATACCCTGAAAGGTAATCTCAACCGCTTCTTCGGTTGTTCCCTCTGCCCAAGCGCAGCTAATGCCTGCCAGCATCATCACAGTCAGCAAAAGTGCAAATACCTTCTTCATAATATCTCTCCTTCTCAAGTGATTCGCACAACTTCCGGCGCTATATTATTCCTTGTCTTTCTTGTCCTTCTTGTCCGGCTTCGGGGGCTTCTTGCCCGTGACAACGTGCTTGTCGCTGTCGTTCATACATTCATTCCAAATGTCATTGATGTAGCCCTTGAAGGTCTTCTTCTTGGTCTCATCGCCCGTGACTTCCATTATCATGGCATTCATCGCATTGAGTTTGTCCTGATAGTTCCACGGAACGGTGATGGTCTTCTTGTCGGTGTCCAGAATAATGCGCATATTTATACCTCCCTCGTCTTTTGTTGGTTTTATTATACCCCCCCCCGCTAAATGTCAAGCGTTTTTTGGTGAATTTATATATATTCTGTCATTTTGCGGTGATTATACACGAAAACAAGGTAAATTATCACAAATCCACGCCGTTTTCATTTGTTTCACATCGTTTCGCATCGTGTTCCATTCGTTTTGGTGTGGAATGATGTGTTTCTCCTGTGAAACGATGCGTTCTGCTCTGTTTTCCGTCGTAACGACATGGTTCAAAGGTGCTTTAATTGATTTTTATATAAAAATTTGTTATAATATATACATAAGAAATGATATTTTTCTTGAATGTATTCATAACAAAGGAGTATTGAAAATGATTGGTTCAAAATACCTGTCTCAACTCGTAAGCCCGTCCATGCTGTCATAGAACAAACTGAACATCATCAAAGCACCAACAGGCAGCGGAAAAACATACTTCGCATTGACCGCCATTCCCTCCGCCGTGGAAGACCCCGCCCACAGGATTGTGTATTTGATTGATACTATCAACGGCAAAGAACAAATCCTTCAAAACTATAACGCCCGCCCACTGTATCGGATGTGGGAGACGGAATTGGATGGTATCATCTTCGACAATGATACTGTTTCAAGGGACGTCACAGTGTTACGTGCAAAACGTGAAACCGATTTTGTGATCACCATGTCGATTCGCCCTGCGCGGCAATCGGCCAGCAATCGTTGAAATTCTTCTCTGGTATCCTTTGTACCAGTTATAGCCTCGTCGGCGTAAACGCCGGCGAAGCGCCAACCAGGCTGTTCTCTTATCATCTGGCTGTAATAGCTTACCTGGGCGGCGAGGGAACGCAGCATGGCATCCTTGCCGGACGATACCCGCGCATAGGCGGCAACGTTCTTCAGCCTTTCCAGCGTCGGCTTTACAGGCACTCTGGTCACTTGCTTTTCCAAGGTACCACCTCCTGGCAGTGTGTGATATTAGCTCCGGCCGGCACACATAGCAAGCGGTGGTCCCGATAAATGCTGGTTTTTTCAAGCCCGTATCTGATACGCATTTTTTCTTCAAAAGAAACGAATTCCTTCCGAGCGATCAGGCCCCTGTCAAGCAGTCTCCCGGCGACCGTCATGGCAGACAGGTATCCTGCAATCTCTGGCTTAGGCATTTGCTTCACCAACCTTCCTCTGAGACTGGTAAAAGCAGCCGCGGAAACAGTATTTGGTGTGCCTGTACGCATAGAAGACTTTCCCGCAAACCGGGCAGGTATATTTGTGTTCCTGACTGTTGCTGAACTGTTCCGGATGCGTCCGCCACCATTTGGTTCTGCATGCGTCGGAGCAGAACTTTTTCTTCCTCGGCGCATCCTTCCCAAGGAGCTTTTTGCAGCACTGACACTTTTCCGTATTGGGAATTGGCTTCATCCGTTGAAAATGCATTTTGACGGTACTCAAAGCAAGTCCTGTTTCCCGTGAAATTTCCTGATAAGTGCAGCCCCGTCTGCGCAGTTGCGTAATCTTCTTTTTCTCTTCACTGGTCATGCTTCTTCCTCCAGTCACGGGAAGGAATGAGCCCTTCCTCATGTACATGGGAAAAAGAGACACCCCCCAACTGGCAGTTATAGCGGAGGCATATCACGCAATGCAAAAAGCCGCCGACAGGGAGTGAATCCCCGTCAGCGGTATAAGTGACTTTAGCTCATTTTTGAGCGAAAGTCATCCTGCGATGATATTGAGGCACCCCTCGGTTGCCTCTTGCTTTACAGCAACCTACTTTGCAAGGACAGTTTATGCCTATGTACCTTGAAATTGATCCATTGAAATCTTGAATCGTATATGGATCTTATATCCATCGGCCAGTTCCACTCTTTCAATAAGCCTCGCCATGATCATATGCCTGGTTTCCGTATTGGCCTTGTCGAAACAATCGACCCAGGAAAGCGGCCTGCCAGCCTTTGCTTCTGATTGCCGCCCGTTTCGGATTTCTTCTTCCAGTTTCTCCCGGGCGTCATTCATTGCCCGCCGCGCTGTTTCTAACCTGGCGCTGTATTTGGCAAGCATTGCATTGGCTATGTTCAGGTCGAGCTGGCTTTCCCCGGTAAGCGCCTTCACGGTTTCTTCTTCAAGAGCCGCGGCTTGTTTCTGCAGTTTCTCAAAAGTTATTTCAGCCTGCCTATAGGCTATGCGGCACACCTCAGCGTTTCCGGATAATTGGATGCTCCGTATTTCTTCCTTCGGCCCTCCGCCAAGTCTTAAGAGAAATTCCCGCACTTCTGCTTCAACTGGTGGATCGACCAGTTCCATATCATAAGAAGATGGGCCATTGCAGGTTTTCCTTGATGAGATTTTCCGGTAGCAACGGTATATATCCCGCTCGTAGGTCTTGACCGTCCCATCTGCACGTTTCCGCTTTGTAGTATTATGGGAATATGTCATCCGGCTGCCGCAATGCGCGCAATACAAAATACCCGTGAGCAGGCATTGGCTGCTTGTCTGGACCGGCACCGGCGTTTCCTTACCAAACTTTCGGGTCGATCGCCCTTTGACCGTCTCCTGGCAGCGTTCGAACATGGCATCATCAATGATCCGGAATTGTTCGAGCGGTTCAGACTGGACATCGTCCATATGGTAGACGCCGATATAAATCGGGTTGTCAATCAGCGCCCGGATGGACGTGCCGCGCCACAAAGAAATGCCCCGCTTTGTTCTGATACCCATGTCATTCAAATACTGGGCCACGCGGTTTGTCCCGTATCCTTCTTCCACCAGCAGATGGAAGATTTCTCTGACTATTCTGGCTTCGTCTTCGTCAATAACCAGGTCTTTCACAGGCTTGTTCCGCTTGTTTGTGCGGCCTTTATCAGCCAGCCTGTAGCCATATGGAACCAGCCCTCCGCGGTAGATGCCCTCACGGACCATCTGCGAGTGCCTGGTTTTTACACGGATAGCTGTTTTTTCACTTTCACCAGAAGCCTGCCAGAACCGGATGTAGTTCAGCAGCTTGTCTACATGATTGTCAAACCGCTGTTCGCCTTCCCTGGCGCTCCATACTTCGATTCCCTGCTGGACAAACCATTGAACTACAAAGGGGGTCTCGTCATCGCGCCTGCCGATGCGGTCAAACATGAAGACCAGCAGGACATCGAACTGGCGTACAAAGCCCGTCGGCGCATGGCGGATGCGCACCAGGTCGTAGAGGAATACCCGCTCCAAATTTCGGTACTGTCGGTATTCTTCCGTGTCGCCGATGTGGATGAAATCGATATCCAGCGTCAGGTCAGGCATATCGCAGCCCTTGGCATACTCATCCGCAGCAGCCTGCCGCATCAGCTCATAGCATTGCTCTTTGGTGAAGGGCTCGACATCGGACGCGGGCGTGTCGTCGGACTCCTCATCACCGCTTTCTTCTACGACGACTTCTTTCGCATCTGAAACGGTAAGTGTTCCGGTGTGGATCACGGGGTACTCGCCTATATGCGGGCTGTCGATCCACTGCTCAGGCAGTAACATCCTGCGCCCATCCGCATCCTCGCCGATGGGCACGATGCGTGTGACCACGCCGTCCGTGCTCTTGCTCCATGAGATGCCCGTCATGTTCTTGCCGTAGACAATCTCATATCCCCGGTCTGGCGGATCGTCGTTATCCAGCAGATAAAAATCAGCGTTATCCCGCACCAGCCTGGCCCGGGACCGCTGCACCAGACCAATATCCGGGTCGAGCAGATACTTGATGGGATTGACAAAGCTGCGGTCACCAAGGCTGACCCTGCGAGTGATATTGGTAGCGAGGATGCGGTCATCCGGAGCCATGAGCGCCTCCCGCATTTTGGTAAGCGCGTTGACCACATAGGTGCCGACCTGGATGGACAGCTTACCGCACATGTTGCCCATGAAGTCGTAGCTTATATGCCGCGCCTCCACGGTCACCTCATAATTGGCTGTGTCAACACTGACGGAATAGATGCGGAAGCATTGCTCGGTGGCCTGTTCGGCAGGAACGATGACTGTGCCATCATCCTCCAGCGGCTTGTAGGCCGGAACCGTCGCTTTGATGATCCGCTCTTCCTGCAGTTCCTTCCAGCGCAAGTCCTCCGTGATGGGATGCACCAGCGTCAGACTGAAGTCGCCGCCCGCGATCTCTGATACGGTGCAGGAGGAAGGCTGGAGAATGCACAAGCCATTGCCATGCCAGGATGTCGTATTGGCTTCATATATGCAGATCGTAGGCGGTCACCTCCTTCCGAAGGGCATAAAGAAAGCGCCTCCGAAGAGACGCTTCATACTAAAATGGGAAAGCTTGATATAGATGCCGTTGTAAACCTTATGCTTCAGCCCACTTATAACGTAGTTTGTGTTTCTGATGCCAAGTCCAAGGAATTCTTTCTTCTTTTTGGAGCCTGCCAATAACTACATATGGAGGCACTGCTTGTGTCTGAGCAAACTCTCTAATTGAAGCATATGAATATGAACCTGCTTGGACAAATCGTTCGTAACTCTTCTGGTCAAGCAATCTGCAACTGGCAAACGAATCAGCAGCATCTTCTTTCTTCTCGTCTTTTGAATACTCCGCATCAATAAAGCTGCCAACTTTAGAAACATCGCCATTTACAATATGTCCCAACTCATGGAACAGTGAAAACCAGAAAATATCAGCAAACGCACCGCGTATCGTAAGGACCATTTGATATGTTCCATCTTCCTTGCGAGCTATATAACCGTGAACTGGTGCACCACGGAAGTTGTGAACGATGCTGAAGTCAATACCATGCTGTGCAAATAGATCTTTCAGTTCGCTCTGCAGATCGCCATGATTACGGAGCATGATTTGTTTGAGCCCAGAAACCAACTCATCAACTCGCTCCGGATCAAAACCAGAGTTGATTGGTCTGCCTGAAGCAAGGACTTTACAGAGGCAAAGCCATGCACCAAGAACATATTGATTCACTGGAGCCTTATCCGACATTCTGAAAGCGCCTGCGGGAGCAAGCGTTTTCAGTCCTGTTAGACTGCTTACTCGGAAAGTCTTTCTGAGGCTGATTATCGTTTCTGTTTGGTTCAGACCATCTGATATAATCAGCGATTTTTTAAGGTAGCCCACAACTTCATGAATCGCTGACAAAACGCTTTTTTCTTCTTCTTGAATGCTTTCTTCTTCTTGAATGCTAAGAAGCTCTGCATCATAGTTTGCCTGCAGATTAAGCCAGAAAGACCTTGGCACACCCAAAGCATATTCAAGACCCATTGCCAACCCTTTGGAGATGTCCTTCTTCCCATGGATTACATCGCTTAGAAACGCCTCAGAGACGCCAGCTCTCTGTGCCAGCTCCTTCTGTGTTATGCCGCGCTCCTCCAACAAGTCAGAAATGGTCTCGCCGGGGTGGATCAGCAAATCAGGGGATATACCATGTTTCTTTTCCGCCATGATAATCGACCACTCCTTCCATCTCAATTTCTTCACATATCATCACGGCATCGCCTTCGTCACTGGGCTTCATGATCAATCGGACATTTCCGGTGATGCGAACAGAATACTTGCCTAAATCTTTCCCTTTTAGTTGCTCGGGATGGCCCAAATTCAGTTTCAAGAAGTCGCCGAAAGTATCTGCTGCCTTTAATCGGTCTATATGCTTCTTTACTGTTCGCACCCAATCTTCGGGGATTTTTCTCTTCATTTCCCCATAGTCCTCAAAGAATCGTTCCACCCTTTTGCTGGCATATGTTATCCGCAATTGACCACCACCATTTGTAACCACCTCGCCATCTGATAGTTAGCCAAACAGTTAACCAGAATCATTATAGCTTAACCACGAAGATTAGTCAATAGGCTAATTCATTAATGAGGTTATTTCTTTTGGCTTGCCGTTTCCGATTAGAGAAACCGCCAATTCGGTGTCACTACAAGCCGGGAAACTGTCCCTGTCCAGCTGATCACGCTGTCCCCAGGCGGAAGGAACTGAGGATCGCCGTCCACTTTGTCGTTCAGCAGCTCGCCGCCGTCCAGGCTGGTACACTCCTGAGCTTCCCAGTCCAGCACAATACCATTGCCGATGCCGCTTAGCACGACTGCGCCGCTGTAGGTGATCAGGGTGATCGTTCCGCTGCCATACATGGTGAACTTCGGAAACGCGGGAATCGTACCCGGATTGTGTATCGTCATACCGCTGGCTGTCAGGATGATGTCTTCCGCAGGCGGGTACAGGCGCTTATACGGCTGGCATTGAAAAGGCACAGCGAAACTCCTGAATCCACGCCCGCGTAGGATTTTGCTGAAATCGATCTGGTTGATGATTCTCGCGTCATAGGAGCGATCTGCCTCGTTTCCGAACACCACGCTCCCCGAGCCCTGGAGCCATGCGCAGATGGCGTCAATATCAGCATCCGGCCTGACCCAGCACTTCGCCGTCCGCAGCACAGGCTCGTATACGGGCAGATCGCTCTCCGGCAGCATTAGCACGCCTGACCGGCCCGGAATGGTGAACTGGCTCACGCGCTCTTTCGGACGGGAGATGGCGGGATATTCCGAAACCATGATGCCGTAATCCTCAGAACTCACACCGTTCCAGAGAAAATAAGGATGCGTAATGATCACCCCCGTCAGTAGCCATACCCGTGCTGCCGCCTGCGCGTCATGGCGCTAATCTGGGCGGCAAGGGACTGCGCGTCCATATCGTTGGCCATAACCATGTTTTCCACGTTCACGGCGGGCACGGTTTCTGGTTCAGTGTTGTTGCCTTGCACAGCGTCGATCAGGTCACGCAGCAGGGATTCCATATTCTCCGTGGAGTGTTCTCCCATGAAGCCTGACATGACGTCGATCATCCCGGCCTTGAGCCTTGCGGACATCTCCGTCCACAAGGTGTCCAACGGCAGGATGGCTTCAGCTCCGGCCTCACCGACACCCTGCAGTCCGGCTGCGCTGCCCAGTATAGTGGGCCTGTCGAAGATGCCGCCCAGCGCGTTCCAGGAGACGGACAGCTTAGGCAGCTTAATACCCCAGCCTATGTCATTCCATGTGACGTTGATTTTGGGCAGCTTGAAGGAAGGCAGCTTCCATTGGAAATTGAACAGTCCCTTGAAGTAATTGACCTTCTCTTGCAGCCATGTCTTCGCAGATTCGATGGGGCTCTTGATGACGCCCAGCACACTGTCCCATACGCCCTTCACACCGTTTTTGATGTTCGTCCAGCCGTTCACGATACCGGCTTTCGCGTTGGTTATAGCGCTTGACACAGCGCCTGTTATATCGATTACAAACCCCACTTTACACGTCAGAGAAGCGATTATTTTGCGGCCGAAGCCATTCGACGCGGAACAAGGGACTTCTATGGTGATGACGAGGATGAGTACTTCACCATCCTTGAAAATGAGATCCTTGCTGCGATTATTGATGTTTGGGAAAATCCAACCCGTGACGATGGGTTTACAAGGTTGAGGGAAACTCTGGCAGCTGCTGTGCATGCACCGGTTGACCAGTGTTGGCTTGCGAGAGATACCGTTTGGATAGGCAACTCACAGAAAAAAGGCGTATGTCATGTGCTGGTCAACGAAGGTAAACTGGAAGGTTGGGTGATAAACCATGGCACGGCTGTTTAACAGTACTTTTGAAAACGCCATACGTATTGCTATCCTGCTTTGCTGTTGTTCATCCCCACAAACAGTTGATATGTTGTACGCTGCTGATTTCATGACTACATACGGAAAGACATTCGGTGTTGCAACAGCTGATCTGAATGGGGATAATCAGTACAAATTCAGTGAATTCGTTTCCCGGCGACAGATTGTACAAAATGCGTTGAAAAAGCTCGTCCTTGATGGAGTTGCGATACCGCAGCAGTCTTCCAACGGCATTACATATATCATATCAGATTATGGCCGGGCGATGGTTGACAGATTGGAGAGTGATTATGCGCAGGAATACAAGCAAATAGCTATGTCGGTTATTAAAAACATCAGTGGTAGAAGCGAGCGCTCTGTTATCTCTGATATCAATCGCCTTTCCGCTGAATCTGTCAGTACTGGAGGCAAAGCATGAGTCGGTTTTATATCAGCGAACTTATTGTCACCGGTCCAAAGGTAAGGGATTCGAGGCTTGCCTTCGCAGATGGTGTAAATATCATTCACGGTCCATCCAATACCGGTAAATCCTATGTGATAGGGTGTATTGATTTTATTCTTGGCGGCGATGAAATACCTTTCACAATGGGTTCTACCGGCTATGATACAGTGATTGTTCGTCTTATGACCCGTGACGGAGAAACCGCCCGCATGGAGCGAAAAATCATTGAAGGCAAAAACGGCGAGACCGGCGCGGGAACCGTTCGAGTGGAAAGTCCTTTTGACGAAATACCGGATGGTGAACTCAACATTAAAAAGAAGGAATACAGTGATTTCCTTCTTCGCCTTATGGGCATAACAAAACGCACTCAGATCATATCCAATGAGGATTACGATCTGAATGATCTGACGTTTCGTTCGATAATACATTTCTTCTTCATCGATGAAAGTTCTATCCTTACGAAAAAAACGGTTTTCACATCGTCAAAGTTCAGCAGAATCAATGCAAGTCTGATGGCTCTGTTGTTCCTGCTGACCGGGAACAACTACTCAGCTTTTGTCCCTTCTGAAAGCAAAGACGAGAGAGAAAGAAAGGCGGCACAAAAAGCAGGCGTTATCAATTACCTGAACGGCAAAATCAAAGAACTGAAAGAAAAACGGGATCAGCTGACCGCAGATCTCGCTGCCACGCCAGACATCGATATAGAGCAGAAGATGGAGGACATACTGCGGGAGATCGAATATATCGACAGTCAGATTCTAAAAGCAAATACCAGAAGCCGAGACTTGCTGGCAAAAATCTATGGAATCAGTGCAAGGCTGGAGGAAGCCCGGCTTCTGCGCGATCGATATAAGGTCCTGCGTACACAGTATTCGTCTGACATCAGGCGGTTGCGGTTTATTGTTGATGGGGAGAAGAAGCAGGCTGATGCACCTCACATTATCAAGTGCCCTTTTTGTGATCACGATATGGAAGACCGATCACAGCAACGGGTTTCCTATGTTGAATCCGCTTCAGCTGAACTGCAGAGGATTAATCTTCAGATGGAAGATCTGAGAGGCGCTGAAACGGACATTCAGGTGGAAATTGCTGACCTTGAAAATCAGATTCAGGCTTTGAATGAAGAAAACGATTCTGTCATGGGAATCGTTAATCAAACACTTCGTCCGCGAATGAATGAGCTTCGCCAGACCATCGAATCTTACAAGCAGATTCTGGAAGCCAGACAGGAGCTTTTTGCCATCAGCAGAATGGCCACTGAACTGGATACTGACGCATCATTAAACCAACCGGATGAAGAAGAAGGACGGGATAAATTCAGCGCCCGTGATATGTTTGCAGATGAAGACTGGAAAAAACTTAGCGAACAGTTCGCGGAAATGGTGAAAGCCTGCGCTTATCCGGGTTTCCTGACAGCGAGAGTTGAACTCGGTACATGCGATGCAGTGGTGAACGGAAAATACAAAAAGGATGAGGGCAAGGGGTTTCGGGCTTACCTGAACACAATTATGCTGTTCAATCTGATGAAGTACCTGGAGAAATATGCTCTGTACTGCCCTCATTTTCTGATACTTGACTCGCCGATCCTTTCTCTGAAAGAGAAGAAGAAAGTACTGACTGAAAAGGAAAAAGCAACACCAGGAATGCGTGCATCCCTGTTCACATATATGATCCAAAATTGCGGAGATAATCAGTTGATTATTGCTGAAAACGAATTGCCCCCAAATGTTGATTATTCTGGCGTAACCCTGATTGAATTTACTATGGATGAAAATGAAGGCCGTTACGGATTCCTGCTTGATGTAAGAAATGAACCTGAAGAGCAGGAAGACGAGTGAGAAGGAGATTACCATGACAAAAACAATCAGTTACAACCGACTCTGGAAACTGCTGATCGACAGAAAAATGAAACGCGCCGATCTGAAGGAGAAAACAGGAATCAGTACGGCGTCCATTGCAAAGCTCGGTAAAGACGAAAACATCACAACCGCTGTCCTGCTTAAAATCTGCAATGGACTCGATTGTGACCTGTCCGATATTATGGAACTGGTTCCCGAAACATCTGAGCAGAGCCAGGGATAAAGCAAAAGACAGTAATGAGACGGAGGAACTACCCCATGGATGAAGTGCGTACACCAGCCGACACGACTCGCGGCAGGCTTAATTTCATAGATTTATTTGCCGGCGCGGGCGGGCTGTCCGAGGGCTTCATCCAGGCTGGCTTCAACCCCATCGCACATGTGGAGATGAATGAGTTTGCCGCTCGAACGCTCGAAACGAGGAGCGCATATTACTATCTGAAACAGGTCGGAAAGCTCAATCTGTACTATGATTATCTGCGCGGCAAAATCGACAGGGATGCGCTGATGAAAGAAATCCCGAAACATGTCGTTCAGACTGTCCTCTGCAAAACGATGTCTGACGAGACGCTGCCCGGGATCATGAAAACCATTGACGGCATCATGAAGCTTCGCAAAATCGAAAAGGTGGATGTTATCATCGGTGGCCCTCCCTGCCAGGCGTATTCCCTCGTCGGACGTGCACAGAGCAAACATATGGAAGTACCCATGTCAGAGGATCCCAGAAACAGGCTGTACATCCTCTATGGCCGGATGCTGAAAAAATACAAACCCCGGATGTTTGTCTTTGAAAATGTGATGGGCATTGAATCAGCCAACGGCGGCAGTACATGGAAAAATCTGAAGAAGTATCTGCGCCGGGTCGGATATGAGATAGAATGCAAAGAGCAGAACGCCGCTGACTTCGGAGTGCTTCAGAACAGACGCAGGATGATCATTATCGGCTGGCTGAAGGACAGCGGGCTGAGCTACCGCTGTCTTTGTACACGGATGTTTCTGGCATCGGCATGAAGGCTGCAAGTATGCGTATACACCCAAGACAAGAATGGAATTCTGGCAGCAGAAATTTGAGGCAAATATCAGGCGGGACAAGGTTGTACAGGAGCAGCTTGCGGCTATGAACATCAGGTGCCTTGTTGTCTGGGAGTGTACGCTCAGAGGTATGAAGAAGAATCCAGACAGGGAAGCATCGTTCATTTCAGACATTCTGTCATTTTTGGATGGTACGGAATATACGAAAACACTGTGATCATTGATAAAAACCAGGAGGCTCAGGCACATGATAAAAATCGGCATCCTCTCCGACACCCATGACCTGCTTCGCCTGGAAGTGATCCGTCATCTCCTGGGCTGTGACTGTATCCTCCACGGCGGAGATATCAGCAGTCAGCAGATTCTGAATCAGCTGGAGCAGATCGCGCCGGTGAAGGTGGTTCGCGGCAACAACGACAAGGATTGGGCGGAGCATCTTCCGCTGTTTCTGGATTTTGTGCTGGGCGGGATACGGTTCTACATGACCCACAAGAAAAACGATCTGCCCAAGGACCTGTCCGTCTATGATCTGGTGATTTATGGCCATTCTCATCAGTACGCGGAGGCTTGGTTGTCGCCTGCCGGTACGCATCGTACACTGATGCTCAATCCAGGCAGTTGCGGTCCGCGAAGATTTCATCAGCCCATTACCATGGCTGTGATGGAGATTAACGATGATGGCTGGCGGGTGAAGCGGATCGAGATTCC
>ERZ857757.1539-NODE-1539-length-17828-cov-7.787318_pt1 | contig 17828 bp, 15 predicted proteins | sample MGYA00519764_ERZ857757 | MGnify/ENA primary metagenome ERZ857757 (study PRJEB31778, sample SAMEA3449359) | human gut metagenome | biome: human gut; feature: human-associated habitat; material: faeces | place: United Kingdom | collected 2010/2012 ... | reverse complement strand
GCTGGGTTCAGAACGTCGTGAGACAGTTCGGTCCCTATCTGTCGTGGGCGTAGGATATTTGAGAGGAGCTGACCTTAGTACGAGAGGACCGGGTCGGACGCACCTCCGGTGCATCAGTTGTTCTGCCAAGGGCATAGCTGAGTAGCCGCGTGCGGGAGTGATAAACGCTGAAAGCATCTAAGCGTGAAACATGCTTCAAGATAAGATATCCCACCGAAAGGGTAAGGTCGCTTGTAGACTACAAGCTTGATAGGTCGGAGGTGTAAGCACAGTAATGTGTTCAGCTGACCGATACTAATTGACCGAGGGCTTGAACAAGCATTGTTCAGGACGCAAATGAGTTTGGTTTCTTGCGGAGAGATCCGCCAGGTCTTCTATCCGGTTTTTAATGAGCATTTTCCGAAAAGGGATGTTCAAGTCAGTGCTACAAACGCAGAGGGTCCACCCGTTCCCATTCCGAACACGGAAGTTAAGCTCTGCAGTGCCGAAGATACTTGGCTGGCGACGGCTCGGGAAAATAGGTCAGTGCTGACATCCTGCCTTTCTTTCCCTTTACGGGAGGAAGGCTTTTTTGTTTTGCAGTGGGGCTTTTGCCCTTTTTCTTTTTACAGAAACCTATTTTACAAGAGAATCCCCACGGAAGAGGGACTCGTCCTCTTCCGTGGGGATTCTATAGGTTGTACCCCAATTGGGTACTTTGGCAATGGAGTGCGTTTGGACTTTTGGATCAAAGTGCATTTACAGTCTTTTTCCGATTGAAAGAACCGATTTGCAGGCTTTTTTCCTTTTGAATTTCTTTTGGGTTCTCAATACTGTCTGCCCCAGACCACCATGTGTTTGGCCTTTTTTCCACAGCACACACAGGTGTCGGAAAGGTGTTGCTCGGTGAAGGGAATGCACCTGGATTTCACGCCGCCGGTTTCGTCCTTCAACTGATCCTCGCAGGCCGAATCGCCGCACCACATTGCCCGGATAAAGCCGGGCCGGTTGGCGGCAATCTCCAAAAATTCCTCGTGGGTATGAGCATCGTGGGTCTTTTCCTCCCGATTTTTCAAGGCCCGCTCCACCAGCTCGTCGTGAACGAACTTCAGCATGGCTTGAACCTCTTCCTCCAGATTATCCAAGGAAACAAACTTCTTTTCCCTGGTCACCCGGGAGACCAGCACGCAGGAGTTATTCTCAATATCCCTGGGTCCCAGCTCCAGACGCACCGGCACGCCCTTCATTTCATACTGACTGTATTTCCAACCGGGGGAGTTGTCGGACTGATCCATATAGACCCGGAGCCCCGCTTTTTTCAGGGCTTCGGTCACGGACGCCGCCTTTTCCAAAACGCCTTCTTTATGCTGTTGGACCGGAATCACGACTATCTGGATGGGCGCAATGGCCGGAGGCAGAATCAGGCCGTTGTTGTCGCCGTGGGTCATGATGATTGCCCCGATCATCCGGGTGGAAACGCCCCAGGAGGTCTGGTGCGGATACTTGATCTGGTTGTCTTTATCGGTAAAGGTGATGTCAAAGGCCTTTGCAAAGCCGTCTCCGAAATAGTGAGAGGTGCCGCCCTGCAGGGCTACGCCGTTGTGCATCATCGGCTCGATGGTGTAGGTTTCCATGGCGCCGGCAAATTTTTCCTTTTCGGTCTTTTGTCCGGTGATGGCGGGGATGGCCAGGCTCTCCAAATAGAAGTCCTTATAGACCTTCAGCATCTGCAGAGTTTCTTTTTTGGCTTCCTCCTCGGTTGCGTGCATGGTGTGTCCCTCCTGCCAGAGGAATTCGGAGGTGCGCAGAAAAGGACGGGTGGTTTTTTCCCACCGGACCACATTGACCCATTGGTTATAGAGCTTGGGAAGGTCTCTGTAGGAATGAATGATGTCCTTGAAGTGCTGGCAGAACAGCGTTTCGGAGGTGGGACGCACGCACAGCCGTTCAGACAGCTGGTTTTGTCCGCCCACTGTGACCCAGGCGCACTCCGGCGCAAAGCCCTCCACATGATCCTTCTCCTTCTGCAAAAGACTTTCGGGAATGAACATGGGCATATAGACATTCTCGTGTCCCAAAGCCTTGAACCGGGCGTCCAAGTCCCTTTGAATGTTTTCCCAAATGGCATATCCGTAGGGACGGATGACCATACAGCCCTTCACGCCTGAATAATCGGCAAGCTCTGCCTTCTTCACCACATCGGTATACCACTGGGCAAAATCCTTTTCCATGTCCGTGATCTGACCGACCATTTTTTCCTGTGCCATAAAATTTTTCCTTTCAAAATACCAAACTACAGGGTGATTATATACCTTTTCTTCCCTATTGTCAAATCTTTTTCAACAGAAAGAGCCTAAAAAGCAAACAGGTCCCCGGGGCAAGCCTGTCCGCTCTCAAAAAAGGGGTGCATCGGGGGATCGAAGCACTCCTACCTATAGAAGATTCCGTTTCATTGGAGGGTGAAGCTGCTTTGTCCGGCAGCTTCCTTGGCTCTTTTGGCCCTTACCAGTCCGGCAAGCACCAGCATTCCGCAAAGAATGCCCATGGTGTCGGTGACAACATCTTCAAATTCACAGGCTCTTCCCGGAACGAAGATCTGGTGTATTTCATCGGAAACAGCGTACAGAACGCTGAATGCCAAGGCGGACAAAAAGGCAAGAAAAAGCCTCCCCTGCCGATCGTTCTTTTTTCGGAAGGTCAGGCAAAAGGAGAAAGAGCAAAGGCCCAGTGCCATGAATTCCAAACAATGCCCGGCTTTGCGCACCAGACTGCCCAATTCGTTTTTCTGTGTTTTCTGCTCACCGGGAGAGAGCTGGTCGTAATTCGGAATCACCACGGGTGCAAGCGCCTCGGTGATGGTTCCGCTTTGCTTTCCCGAAACTTCGGAATCTGCCGCCGAGTTCAGAAAGATCAAAAGGCAACAGCCAAGCGTCAGAATCAGGAAAAGACTGCGGAGAACCCCCGCCCTTTTTTCTTTTTCGGTTTTCATGAGCGCATCCTTTCTTTGCGTTTTCCGGATGTGAATAAAGTCTATCCTGCTGAAAAAATCGGCTCAGGCTTTGGCTTCCGGAGGCTTTTGGTGCGTGTGCACTCCAGGTATTCTGCGATGTCAAACTCTTCAAGGGGGCTGTTCTTTTTTAAGTACAGGGGGTGATGCGGGTGTCCTTTTGCGGACCGCTTGCCGCAGGTGTACCACTGCGCACCGTACTGTTCCCCCAGAGACACCATCTCAGCCATGCAATCAAACAAATACTCCCTTTTTTCAATGATTGTTCCCCATGCGGCCCAGATAGCAGGCTGTCTGCCCGCATTTTCCAGAATGTAGGTAAACGCCGCCATGTTCTGCCGGTGCAAAAGAGAATTGAAGGTTCGCTCCATATAGTTCGGATCTGTTGCCCGCTGGGCATACAAATTGAACATGAGAAACGAGTCGTATCCGTTGAAAAGCGCTGTGCGCTCCACGCTTTTCAGCGTGTTATCCAGAGCGTCCGGACGGGCGGTGCTGGGATTGATTCCGATGCAGATCAAGGGCTTTTTCCCTTTGGTGCCCAGGATGTACCGGAATTCATCGTACCGACAGGGTACATAGAGCCATTTTTCGCTGTCGTAGTCCTCCTGCGGAAGCAACGACTGTGACAGGGCGACCCGGAAATCGGGGATCAGCAATTCTGCGGTTCCGCATTTTGGAATGTGCGCCATGTACATCTTCCCTCCACTGTTTTATTTTACGCCCAGTGTAGCATATTTTTTGTCGAATGTCAACTTTGGGAGCGAGATTTCGGGCTTTCCGGGCATTGGTGGATGTGTACATTTTTTTTGTACTTTTTTAGTGAATCTGCTCATTGCGTTCAAAAACAATTTATGATATACTAACTATGCTTATGTAATTTTTGAACATGTTATGAAGTTCAACTAAATCAGGAGGAATCTATGAATCAAAGAAGAATTCCGGCGTTTCTGCTTTCGCTGGTTCTGTTTTTTTCGGCTTTTGCAGTGCTGCCTCTTCAGACGACTTTTGCCGACGGGGAGGAGAATATTGCCTTAGGCAAACCCGCTTATGCGAACAGAAACAGCAACAATTCCGCTGTTATCACAGACGGTGACGATACGACCTATTGGAGCGGGAGAGAGATTCCCCTCTATGCGGAGGTGGATCTGCAAGCCAACTACAAATTGGAGAAAGTGGTCATCAAGCAGCCCTTAAAGGTGAGCGAGGTGCGTAGCTACGACACGGCCTTCAATGTGTATGGCAGTACCGACGGCAGAACCTTTGACCGGATCGGAACCATGACCGCCCCGGAAAAGGCAGACGCGGACGGTCTGGTCTTTGAAATTCAAAACCAGAAGTCCTACAGAATCGTCAGAGTGCTCAGTCTGATGTCCACAAAAGGAAGCAGTGCCTCCACATATATTTCGGAATTGGAGGTCTACGGCGAAAAAACCGCCGACCCGGTGGCCGAAATTTCCGACACCTTTTCGGTTTCTTCCTATGAAGAATGGCTGAAAAAGAACTGCAATGTGGATCTTTCTGCCATAAAGGACGCAAACGGGAAATACGACATCAAGGATACCTACACCAAGGAGGATACCGTTGCCGCCCTGGAAGGTCTGGTTTCCAGAATTTTAGGCGAGGAGTATCTGTCCTATTTTACCTTTGAGATCGGAGCTCCGTTGCTTAACGGCAATGATTATTATGAAATCACCGACAAGGACGGAAAGATCCATATCAAGGGAAATGAAGGTGTTTCGGTGGCTTCGGGCTTGAATTACTATCTGAAATACTTCTGCAATGTACATATCTCTCAGGAGACCAAACAGACCAAGATGCCTGAAAGGGTAGTTCCGGTGGGGAAGACCATCTATCAGGAATCGCCTTATGAAGTCCGCTATGCCTACAACTATTGCACACTTTCCTATACCATGCCCTTTTACGGTTTCGATGAGTGGCAGAGGGAATTGGATTATCTGATGCTCTCAGGGGTGAATGTGGTGCTGGATACCACGGCCACGGAAGCGCTTTGGGTCTTGTATCTGCAAAACTACGGCTACAGCGCAAGAGAAGCCCTGCAGTTCGTTTCGGGCTACACCTGGAAAGCCTGGTGGCTGATGGGCAACCTGGAAGGAACCGGAGGCCCGGTGTCCTTCACATGGATGGAAGATACCGTGGAAATGGCACGGAGAAACCAGCGGTATTTGGCAGTTATGGGCGCCGATCCCTGTTTGCAGGCCTTCACCGGCACCCTGCCCACCGACTTTGCGGAAAAGGCAGACGCCACATTGAAGGAGCAGGGATTTGAAAATGTGGGTTCCTTCATGACCTCTACCGGCTCCTGGGCCGGCTTTACCCGTCCCTATGCGCTGAATACCACCTTCCCCGGCTTTGATTCGCTGGCCCAGAAGTTCTATGAAGTCCAGAATCAGATCTACGGCAGAATCGGCGACTACTATGCCGGCGACTTCCTGCATGAGATTTCCTCCGGCTTCCAATTGGACAAAAGCTTCAACAAGGCTCAGATGAGCCGGACGGTTCTGGATAAGCTTTTAGAGGAAAACAGCGACGCAGTCTGGGTGATACAGTCCTGGTGGGAAAATCCTCTGCCCGAAGTGGTGGAGGGCTGGGGCGAGGATCGGGAAGACCATATCCTGTTGCTGGATTTGGCTTCCGTGCAAAGTCCCCGTTGGACAAACACGACCAACTATGGCGGCCATGAATTCGGCGGAACCTCCTGGTGCCTCTGCATTCTGGAGGACTACGGCGGAAGAGAGGGCGCACATCTGAGCCTGAACAGGATGATCCAGAATTTCAGAAATGCACAGAAGAATGCGCAACACATAAAGGGCATCGGACTGACCAGCGAGGGCACCGAGCGGAACCCGGTGGTTTTCGATCTGTTCTGGGAATTGGGCTGGAGCGATTCTGCCGAAGTGACTTACCGCACCTGGATCAAGGACTATGCAGAACGGCGCTACGGCAGTTCGGTGGCCTCCGGCACCTGGGCGGATCTGTGCAAAACGATTTACGGTACCAACACGGTAGACGGCACCACCATCAACAATGCCATCACCAACTATCCTAAGTTCGATTATACCGGAGGATACTTCAACCCTTCCTATGCTCAACCGATCTTTTCTGCCACGCTCAAGCAGCTGATCGGCTATTATGACGAGCTGAAGGATGAAGAAACTTATATTTACGACCTGGTGGAACTTCTGACAACCAGACTGAGCAGCGATGCCACCGCATGCTTAGCCAATGCCTTCAAGGCGGCGCAGGAGGCGGACTATGAAACCTTCCACGCCAACAAAACCAGGTTCCTCCGTGCCATGCAGCTGATCGATGAGCTGGCGGCTTTCTCGGAAAACGAGTTGCTTGGAAAATGGGTGGGAAGAGTGGACACCTGGGTGAACGATACGCGCACCGGCACCTACGGGGACTTTGATGTGGATCTGATGAAGCTGGATGCGGTGATGCTGATTACCAACTGGAGCACCATAGACCTGGGCAACTATGCCAACCGCTCCCTGAACGGTCTGATGGAGGACTACTATTACCGGATGTGGTCCAATTTCTTCGCCAAAGCCGAAAAGAAGGTGCAGTCCGGCAAGAAAATCACCGATGGCAACGACACCATGGGCGTGTCCAATCTGAGTACCTATTACAACTACGGCAGAGAGATCGCACTGAATATTCTGAACGGCAAACAGTATTTAAGCACGCCGGTTCCTGTGGAAGGGGACGCCGACCACCGGAGCCTGAAAGAGGTCCTTGAGGAGATTCAGAGAGATTATCTGGAGAATTTCAAGGCTGTGTTGAACACCGCTTCTCTCATCGAAAACGACAGTGTGAAAAGCGAAGACGGCAAGCTGACCGGAATTCCCGACGGAACCACTGCAAAGGAGCTTTCCGCCCTCTTCACCGTCACCGGAGGAGGAGCGAAGGTGGGCTTTGTGGATGCGAAAAACAAGCTTTGTCCGGAGGATACGGCTGTGGAATCGGGGATGAGGGCGGTGATCGTGGAAAGCGACGGATCAATTCTGGACAATGTGAATCTGATTCTGGAGGTAAGCGCTCCGGTGATACCCACGCCTACTCCCCTGCCGACTTCTGCATCTACGCCCGCTTCCGAACCGGCTTCCCCGGACGGAACGGTTTCGGAAAGCACGAAAACCGCTGCTTCCGGCTCGGGAACTTCCGACGAGGAGAACCCTTCCTCGGCAACCCTGTATATCGTTCTGATCGTGGCGGCGGTTCTTGTCCTCGGCGGCGGGGCAGCGTTCTTCCTGCTGAAAAAGAAAAAGAAATAAGGGCACCTCGGAAGATGCCCCGTTCCTTTGGCAACGGCGGTTTTGCCCTTGATTGCAAAACGACGGCCTTTGGCCGGCAAGAGCCATGTTGCAAAGGAGGAGTAAAAAGCTCTGTCAGAGCTTTTTACTCCTCCTTTATATTTCTGCCTTCCCGTTCAGGCTTTTGTATAGGCACAGGCTTTTGGACAACGGTCTACCGGCGTGCCGATTTACCGGAAATTCTTTGCAAAGTATATATTTGATCGCAGGCTTTGGCCACTTCGGAAGAGTGACTGACCAGAATGACACACTTTCCGCTGTCTGCGAGACTTCTGAAAATCTGCAGGATGTCCTGTTGGGTATCGCTGTCCAGATTTCCGGTCGGCTCGTCTGCCAACAGAACCTGAGCGTCATAGGAAAGAGCCCGGCCGATTGCCACTCTCTGTTGCTGTCCTCCCGACAGCTTTAAGACCCGGCGGTTGGCTTCGTCGGTGTCCAGCCCCACGCTCTCCAGAAGCTCGTAGGCTTTCTTCTTTTTATTTATGCCCTTTACGCCCGCAATTTCCATGGACAGAACCACATTTTCAACCGCTGTGAATTTGGTGACCAGGTTGAAGCTCTGAAAGACCACGCCGATATATTTGCTGCGGAATGTATACTTGTTGATTTTTTTAATATCATTTCCGTCATAGCAGATGGAACCGCTGTTCGGCTCGGCGAGTCCGGAAAGCACCGAAAGCAAGGTGGTTTTTCCGGCGCCCGATTTCCCGGAGATACAATACACTTTTCCTTCTTCAAAATCGTAGGATATATTCTGCAGGACCGGCGTGCGATCGTAGGAAAAGCAGATGTTGTTTAATGACAATACCGACATGGATTTTTCCTCCTTAATCTCTGTTCGCAAGAATTTTCAGCGGCTCATAGCGCATGACAAATAGAATGGAGACCATACCGGAAATCAGCGTCAGCAAAACACCGATGCCGAGCATCTGCAGTACAACCGTGAGGTTCATAGCAGAACGAATCTCCGTTACATAGGAATTTTCATTGTTTGTTCCCAGCATATCCGTAAAGAAATTTCCTTTTCCGCCTTTCGTTGAACTATTGCCGGCGGGCATGGATCCCCGTCCGAAATTCTGTTCAATCTGTTCCGATTGCGACACTTGAGACGCCACCTGATTCTCAAGCAATTTGTTGGTCACGGGCACCGAGCTTACGGAACCGATCCCCGCTCCGATGAAGACGGCTACAAGCGTCACAATAAAAATTTCCGTCAGGAACTGAAGGGCAACCTTTCCTTTTTTCATTCCCATAGCAGTCAGGACACCGATTTCGTACTTACGCTCCCGGATGTTGAAGATGTTGAGCACAATCAGAATAATGGCGCCGATGGCCAGAATGACGATCAGAAAATATCCGGCCATGGTGCTCAGGGTATTGAGCGGAATCATGCTGTTTTCATACGCAGATACATCGGAGGAGGATACCGTGTAGGATTCGTCCAAACCAAGGGCGCGGGCTTCCCCTTCAAAGTCTTCATAGTCTTCCACGCTTTCGAACACATAGGTGCCGGTCAGCATTCCGCTTAACGGGCTGACCGTACTTTCCGCATCCTCTTCCGTCAATTCAGCCGCAGTTGCTTCAGAAGAAACGATCATTTCCTGCAGGGTTGCATAGTTCATATAAATTTTATTGGCCGGGTCGTTCGAGGTGGAGCCGAACATGGAGAAGCTGCTTTCGTTGGCAGAGGAATCGGAATAAATACCGACGATCCGGAGCATGTACAGCTCTTCCTCGTTGTTTGGATTGGAAATCTGAACGGAATCGCCCACCGATAACCCGTTGAAGGCGGCCAATTCTTCGGTGATGATGCAGTCATAGTTTGCCGTATCTGTGCCAAAGACCGTTCCCTGGCCGATGGTCGCCGTGCCGTTCAGAAAAGGGGTCATGGCGCTTTCGCCGCTGTATCCGACAACCGTAAAGTCGCTGTTCGAGCCGAATACTTTGTTTCCCTTTCCGCCCATCATCCCGTTTTGCCTGTCAGAATCGGCGGGAGCCTGGAGCGGTTGTTCGGTGCCTTCTCCCTGCTCGCTGTCGGTGCTGACGGGTATAAAGCTGTCGGTTCCGTTGACATAAGAGGTCAACGAATAGTAGAAGTCTTCCACGGAAGGGGCTAAGGCATAGGTTTGATATTCTTCCAAGGAAAGGGAAGAGGACATCCCCATCATATCGGAAAAAGAATTGCGGTCGAAGCCCGTTCCACTTCCGTTCAGTTTGGACATCATGGCAGACCGATCGAAGGCGATCGTGGCCGTCACCGACATGGAAGCCAGCGTTTCTTCCCGGGCACTCTCGGCGGCCTGACGGATGGACAGGCCCACACAGGAGGAAAGCGCAATAACAAGCACGATTGCGCCGATCAGGATGGTTCTTCCTTTGGATCTGCCAATGCACTTTAAAGCGTTTTTGATAATATACATACGATGATCCTTTCCTATTACAGCGAGGTAATAATTCGTTCGATGCCTTCAGCATCTGACCGAATCGTTCCTGTTTACCAAAGCGCAACGATACGATGTCAAAGGAAAACAATATTTTTCTTACCCGAACAAATACTACTGCGTTGATGTCGGGCCTCGCAATGCCAGATTGAATTTCCGTCAACAGGAAGAAACTCATATTATGGAGAACATCATTTATAACGAGCTACTGTGTCGCGGATATTCGGTCGATGTCGGTGTTGTGGAAATAACCGAAACTAATGCCGAAGGAAAACATACAAAAAAGCAATGTGAAATTGATTTTGTCGTCAACAACGGTAATAAGCGGTACTATATTCAATCCGCACTGGATGTCCACGATCCGGAAAAGATGAAAACCGAGCTTCGCCCGCTCAAATCCACCCAGGACTTTTTCAAGAAGATCATTATCAGCAAAACGCATATGAAGTCATGGACGGATGAGGACGGCATTCTTCACATCGGGCTTTATGAATTTCTTTTGAATACCGATTCGTTAAATGCTTAATATACCAATCCCTTGCCCATTGAGGATTTTTCTTCGGTGGGCATTATTTTTTTTGACTTTTTTCAGAAAGTTTCGTAAATTCGGCATTCTCATGTTCAGTGGATAGTGAGGACACCCTCAAAGGAGGAACACTATGACCGATTTACAAAAGGGTAAAATACGCAAATTGCGAATTGTGGGCAAAGGATATGCTCATATTGCGGCAGAACTCGGTATCAGCATAAACAATGTCAAAGTGTTCTGCAGCAGAAATGGATCAATGGTTCTTGCGTCTGCAAAATATAACTCTCCTTCCGTGGGGTATATGGCGTCATACGCCTGCTTTGCGTATATATCTATTTCGCAGGAGCCGACGCATTCGAAGCCGCCGAGTCTGTCAAGCCCCGACCGAAAGCCGCCGATGCCTGCGAACATATCCAGATATTTGATCGGCATAGATCATCCGACCGTTGCCTGTTTGCTTTTTCCGTTTCACCTCACATTCCCATAACGGGGCCGCTGTCCTCATCCATATCTTCGTTTTGCTCCTCGGCAAGTTCTTCTTCGGTGAGTTTGCGAAAGCTGTCCTCGCCGGGGATAAGCCCCAATTGTCTGCCATTATCAAAAGCACAGTGCAGGGTACACATATCGTCCACATACTTTACCGTGCCGCGCATATCGTCCTCAACGGGACGGGGATCGTCGCCCATGTGCAAAAGCAAAATTCTTGTGCCTTCGGGATACATTTCTCTGTACCTTTGTGCCTGTCTGTACAGGCGGTCATATTCGTTCATGCTGTTTACCTCCGTGTTTTCTCTGTAAAATTCCAATTCGTAGATGACTCCGTTTTCACCGCGCTTGTCCAACACCTTAACCGCAGTGCCGTCAAAGATATATCCGCCGGCCTTGCCGAGCTCAGTGAAAAAGCCTTTGCCTCCATTGCAGTCGGAGAACCGATGGTTCGGCTCATCCTTGATTTTCGAATAAAAGCCGTTGGTCTGCACCTTTGTCACTACACGGGTCAGCCCAACGATGTCGGGGTGGTATTTGTGTCTTGTCGCTTTGAATTCCGTGCCGAGTTTAATATACCGTTTCAGCTCGGCAAGGTTCTTGAACGCCATGGGCTGCGGCGGTTTTGCTTTATCTGTCATCAGTTCATCTCCATTCCGTAATATTCCTCCGGCGGTCGTAAAAAGGAGAAGTCGACATCCTCGATGTTGTCGCAATGTCCGGCAAGGAAATTTTCATCCCGTTCCATGCGCATCATCAGATAGGCAACTTCTTCGGGTGTTGCCGTTACGGTTTCCTCACCGCCGTACAAATAGGCTTCGGCGTGTACGCTGACCTCTGTTTCCGCATCGACATTCTCCATAAAGTCATCAAAGGCTGTCCAGCCGACGAGGTCGTCGTACTCTCTCGGTATCCCACCGACCGTAAATTCAAATTCTTCATTGCCTGCGGTTACGGTCACCGCAGAAAAAAGCAAGGCCATATATTACATTCCTCCCATCGTCATTTCGGTATTTTGCAGATGATCCTCAAATTCGTCCTCGGTCATCATGGCGTAGTCATCGCCGCTGTTCCAGAAGGAGACGAACAGCTCGCCGTCCATCGTATCAATGGGCTGCTGCTCGAAGCCTTCGCCGAGGCCGTCCGAGCACTGTCCCGTAAGCCAGTCCCGGAGAGCTTCCGTTTCCTCTGCCGTGAGCGCTTCCTTGAGGCTGCAATCAATTCGTCCGAACAGCTTGTCGCCGTGTAATTCCACCGACCATACAGCCGAGGTCAGCTTTTCACTCAAGCCGTCATCCTTGTTATAGTAGGTTGCCATATCATTTTCGTCGTTGGCGGTGTATTCTTTTAATGCGTCGTTGATTTCATCCTCGCTGTCGGCAAGGTAGGAATCTCCGACCGTGAACATATCTCCGTCGCCCTCGTCGATATTTCCCACCAGCGGACAGAAGAACACAGCCTTTACGGGGCCTGCGTCCTGCGTCATTTGGCGGACAGCAGCGACCACCTCGTTCATCGAGCCATATTGGTCATAGAGGATATCCTGTTCCAGAGCCTCCTTGATGTCCTCATCGGCCGCCTGCACAATGAGCGTCAGCAGGTTGGCATCGTTCAGCGTGTTTTCTTCATTCAGCGTGAAAAGCAAGTGCCGTCCGAAATCGTTATCGCTGAACAGCTTTACGCCGATGTTCTCGTTCTCATTGTCGGTCAGCGTGATTTGCTTCGGTGAGCGCATGATCCCGACTGACTGCAGCTTTTCATAAAGGTCATAAATACTGCGCGGGAAATCCAGCACAAGAGTGTTCTCTTTATTGCGGATAATTGCGGTGATCATATTTACATTCCTCCCATCGTCATAGGCTCGTCCTGATATAAGATGTCGAGCAGACTGGTGTCGGTGTCGTTGTAGATAAAGCCGTTGCAAACAAATTTGCCGTAAAATTTATCCGAGATATATTCTCCGAATCCCTCATAGTCAAAATAATCTTCCATTTCAAGATCAAGAATATATCTGTCCTCGGTTTCGGTAAAAAATCTTCCCACCTCGGCATAGCCTGTTGCCCCCTCAATGAAGGTGAAGCACCCGATATTTCTTGCCAGCCTTGTGAGCTGCTCGGCGTCCTCGGCTTCGGCATATTCCGCCACTGACCACAGCTTTTTCAGATCCATATCCTGCGTATTAACGGCGGCGGTCAGCCGGTTCAGTTCATAAACGCCTTTCTTGGCGGCGATCTCACGGAATCGCCCGAACCATTCGGGGCTGTCTGTATTGAAGTCCTCCAGCGTGATTTTCACCTCATCCGCCGTTGTGCCAAGCCTTGCGAACGCCTTGTCGATGGCTTCCTCCTCACAGGGAAAATACAGATATTTGGTTTTGCCGTCATACTCGGCCTTGGCAACGCAAAGCACATCTGGATCATACAAATACGGTGGGAAGGTCTGCCCGTCATACGGCCTTTGGAACGGCGTGTTTTCGTCCACGAACAGCATTCCGTGTTCGGTAAATATGCCGTTGCCGGACTGTATCAGTTCCCGTCCGAACTCTGCATATTTCGGGTCATCCTCATCGTGTGCCGGCACGCAGCCGTTGACTGTCAGCAAATACTCTCTGCCGATTTTGCCCATGTCCCCGATATCCCGAATCAGCGGATATCTACCCAGATTAAAGCTCAGATTGATGAGGTCGGTAAGCGTATCAAAGCCCTCTAACTTCATGGCTTCATAGAACTGATATTCCTCGTCCCCGAAGAAGCTGTCCATGCGCTTGGCGAGGTAATTGACCTCATCCAGATTTGCGAATCTGTCTTGCAGAAAGTCGAGTTCTTCGGGGAATACCACCTCGGTCACATACAATTCCAGCGGTCGTACCTGCTCTGCGCCGATCTCGGCAAGCGCCTCTTTCAATACCTTTTCCGTGCAGGGGAAGCGGATGTCGGCCTGAGCGTTGTAATAACGGATTTTTAGCTTAATCATGGCAGTTCTCCTTTACGGCTACGAGTCCGAATCGGCGGATGGCCACAGCATTGCAGATCGTGCGGAACAGCATGGACGGCACAAGATCGGCATCCGCCAGATCCGAGACGGTGATATGCTTTGTACCGAGAGTCAAGTCCTTCGCCGCACAATGAGGGTATAGGCTTTCTCGGAGCAATCATAGAGTTTGATTTTCTCAAAAAAGACGGTGTTTGCGGCAATGTGGTGCTTGCAGCAGCTCCACAGCCGTCCGTCTGCCGTCAGCAGATACAGTGCCGACAGCAACGCAAAGTTATCTTTGCGCACATTCCTTGCGGCAAGGACAAATCTTGCCCGATGCCGTTCGTTTAGGTAGATCATGGGATTTTCCTCACTTTCGATATATTCATGAAATCGCTTGCGGAAGGGCGGACAGCGTATCTGCCGCATAGTGTCGGTCAGCAGCTCCGAGCGAGCGGCGGTCGTTATGATAAGAATTTTCTGCGGCGCGTGTTCGTACAGTCCGACATATTCCCGCACCGTAGAAATCTCATCCTGAATATCTGCAATTTTACTGCGGTATTCATCCGAGAGGTTTTTGTCGGCGTTGCTTAGAAATTGACCGTTGTATTTTATCCGGCAGAGGGGGATGCCGTCCGAGGACACCTCCAACCATCCGTTGCCGTCCATCTTGGTGTCGTACCGAGCCTTGAGCCGTTTGGCTAATTCTTTCTGTAGCATATCTGATTTCTCCTTTTTAGGGTAATAAAAAAGGCAGATAGATTTTTGATTTCTATCTGCCTGTGTATCATTATTCGGTTGTGTGAGAGTTCAAGACATCCAACAAAGGGAAAACATCATTTTTATATCTGTCAAAACGGTTCGCTGAAATTTTGCCGTATAAACGGTGAAAACCCCGATAAAATCGGGGTTTTCACGGGCTACATCTATTTTGTAGCCCTTTTATGGCTTTCACATACGAAATAGCTACAAGGCTATCTCATTAAAATACACTCGATTTAACCCCTTCTCCTAACGACTATAATTATTATAGCACTTTTTATGATAAAAGTCAATAGAAAAATGCTTCTGATGTCGTGCTTTTATTATTTATAGAAAGAAGTCCGAAACAGATGTTTCAGACTTCCCCTCTTTTAGATGTTTTCTTGTATTTTCATTCCGCCTTTCAGAACGATGATAATCGAATTGTCTTTCATAACTCGGATATACTCAACAAGGCGACGAATAGTCACATCGTTATATTCCGAAAAATCAAGACTGTCGGCTGACAGGCATTGCTTTATATTTTCTATTTCTTCATTTACTTTCTTGTTTGAATCAATCCGCCCTTTTATAATTTCAAGTTGCTCTCTTAAAACAACCATTTGAGAACTCAACGACTTCATTTCTTCCTGAAACCGCTTTCCGTCACCCGTCGAACTTGCGGCAAGTTCCATCGTTTCGTCCATTATTCCGCTTAACGTTTTTAACTGCTTTTCGATGGCATACATTTCAAGAGTGTCATCTTCTCCCGTTACCGCATAAGCAAGGTTAGACAATATTAAATTCAGAACGTCTTGTTTGTCCGAAATCGCTTTACTGATACCTCGAACGATAGTTTTTTTCAACGTTTCGTCATCGACAGTTATCGAGTCGGAACAAAATTCCGTTCCGTGTTCCAAGCGGCTTAAACAACGCCAAACACGTTTATTCTCTCCGTTTCGACTATATGTTTTTCGTCTGTAAGGACTTCCGCACTCACCGCATACGAGTATATCCGTCAAAGCAAATTTACCGCTATACTTCCCTTGTTCCGTAATTCCCGAATCAGCCTTTTTTCTAACGCTTCCGCGCCGAGCCATTTCCATCTGCGCCATTTTGAACGTCGCGTGAGTAATTATCGCCGGGTGATTGTCCCTTATCAGGTACTTCGGCATTTCGCCACGGTTTTTCTTTACTTTTTTCGTAATGCAATTTTCCGTAAACGTTTTTTGCATCAGCAAATCGCCGCAATATCTTTCATTTGTCAAAATGGCTTGAATAATACACTTGTTCCAGACGTTTTTTCCGGTCTTTGTCAATACGCCCTCGCCTTCAAGATATGATTTTATCTGATCAAGACTTTTGCCGTCGAGATACATATTGAAAATCGCTCGGATATATTTTGCTTCTTCCTCGACAATTTCGGGTTCGCCGTCCTCACCTTTTCGATAGCCGAGAAGATTATATCGGAACTTAAATGTCCCCGACTGCATACGTTGACGAATACCCCACCGCACGTTTGCACTAATGTTCTCGCTTTCCGCTTGGGCAAGGACACTATATAAACCTAACGCCATTTCGTTTTCGGTTTTAAGAGAATCAAGGGCTTGTTCTTCAAAATATACGCCTATTCCTTTTGCTTTCAGTCGTCTTACATAATTCAAACTGTCAACGGTATTTCTCGCAAAACGAGCAACGGACTTTGTAAGGATAAGGTCGATTTTCCCTTTTTCGCAATCGCGCATCATACGCATAAAATTTGTTCGTTTTTTAGCCATTACACCCGTAATGCCTTCGTCGGCGTAAATGTCAACGAATCTCCACCGGGGATTTTTTGCTATTGCGTCGGTATAATACGCCACCTGCGCTTTGTAACTTTCAAGCTGATCTTCGCTATCCGTACTAACTCGGCAATAGGCGGCAACTCGCAACAAACTATTCTCGTCATTCTGTTTGGCAAGAATCGGATTGGCATCGATCTTCGTTACAACTCTTCTCGCTTGTGCCTGCATCGTTTACCTCCCTATTACTTATTTTCGCACCGTTAATCATTGCTACGGTTACAGTATGCAAACGCTTTTGCAAAAGTTCAAAGGTTCTCTGATAAGATCGCACCGTAGGCGGTTCGCCCTTTTCCGATTCCACAACATATTCCGAAATGCTTTTTCGTTTATACTCTTTCAGAACGGGAAGCAACTGCTTCGGAAGCGGAATCATTCTTTTGGAAGAAGTTGTTTTCGGCAAGTCCGTGATCCGACATAGATTCCCTTTTTCATCTCGTCCGTCGTGGCAAGTTTTGTTCACCGCAAGCGTTCCTTTCGTGAAATCAATATCTGCCCAAGTAAGCGCAAGCAATTCTCCGATACGCAACCCCGAATAAAGACAAATAACGATCCCGATGAATTTCCGCTTTTTATTCGACAACGCCGCCTGCTCTATCTTCTTCTGTTCGGCAAGCGAAAAACAGGATACTTCTTTCTCTTTCGTTTTCGGTCGTCTGATTTTGTCTGTCGTGTACTCTTTCAGTTCTCCGAGCGTATACGCAAGTTTGAGAGAGTTCTGAATAACCGTAATAATCCCGTTTACGGAATTAGCCGCCAATCCCTTTCCGGTTGTCAGATTGCCCGACTGCATAAGTTCGGTGATATACTTCTGTATGACGATGGGCGACAGTTCTTCAAGCTCGTACTCGCCCAACTTTACCTTCAAGTGCTTTTCGATAATCTCCGAATATCTTTCGCACGTTTTCGTTTTAGACGAAGGCTCTATGTAGTTCGCAAACCATACGTCCAACCAATCTTTGTATTTCATTGAAAACTCCTTTCGATTTACTGTTATTATTATAATTTTTCTCACCGTAAATAGGAAATCACCCCTCGAAACGGCATAAAAAAAGAGAGAACATTTATCCTTGTTCTCTCTTAAAAGATTTGTATTAAATTGTAGGTATCAGGCGGGGATTAAAACGAAGTCGTCAGTTCAAGTCCTGTTTTTTGAAAAATAGGTCAAAATGCAGCTCCTAAATTCAAATATTCCGCGAAGTGCGCGAACCACAAGATATGGTAACAAAAAAGCACAAGACCTACTAAATCTTGTGCTTTTTGTGTTTTGTAGCTTTTTCGTACTACAAAGATGGTACGGGCAACAGGACTTGAACCTGCACGCCGGAGGCGTAAGATCCTAAATCTTATGCGTCTGCCAATTCCGCCATGCCCGCATAGACTCAGTATAGCATATCCGACCGGGAAATGCAAGAAATTTTTGAAATGCGTTGCGCTTCTTGTGTAGTGTTACAATAGATGTGAGACAGAAAAAAGCAAAAAGGTATAGAAAAA